>Ga0102595_100160_pt1 | contig 80091 bp, 71 predicted proteins | sample Araplaol_mTSA_r2_2_FD_76864 | JGI IMG/M metagenome (GOLD analysis project Ga0102595, IMG submission 76864) | Arabidopsis root microbial communities from North Carolina, USA - plate scrape MF_Col_mTSA_r2 (SPADES assembly) (version 2) | ecosystem: Host-associated > Plants > Roots > Endosphere... | reverse complement strand
CCAGGATCTTGCGGCCCAGCAGGTCCAGCGACTGGATGGTGTTGGTGCCTTCATAAATCATGTTGATGCGGTTGTCGCGCACGAACTGCTCCATGCCCCATTCCTTGATGAAGCCGTGGCCGCCGAAGACCTGCATGCAGGCGTTGGTGGCGATGTGGCCGTTGTCGGTCAGGAAGGCCTTCACGATGGGCGTGAGCAGGGCGACGATCTCGCCGGAATCCTTGCGCACTTTCTCGTCGGGGTGGTTCAGTTCCTTGTCGAGCAGCAGCGTGCAGTAGATCGCCAGGGCCCGGCCGCCTTCGGCATAAGCCTTGGCGGTCAGCAGCATCTTGCGCACATCGGGGTGCACGATGATGGGGTCGGCCGGCTTGTCCTTCGCCTTGACGCCGGACAGCGAACGCATCTGGATGCGGTCCTTGGCGTAGGCCAGCGCGTTCTGGTAAGCCACTTCGGTCAGGCCCAGCGACTGGTTGCCCACGCCTAGGCGGGCGGCGTTCATCATCACGAACATCGCGGCCAGGCCCTTGTTGGGCGCGCCCACCATGGTGCCGACGGCGCCCTCGAGCACCATCTGCGCGGTGGCGTTGCCGTGTATGCCCATCTTGTGCTCCAGGCCACCGCAGTAGATGTCATTGCGCGAACCGATGGCGCCGTCCTTGCCGATGTTGAACTTGGGCACGGCGAACAGGCTGATGCCCTTGCTGCCCTGGGGCGCATCCGGCAGGCGGGCCAGCACCAGGTGCACGATGTTGGCGGCCATGTCGTGTTCACCGGCGCTGATGAAGATCTTGTTGCCGGTCAGGCGGTAGGTGCCGTCGGGCTGCGGCTCGGCCTTGGTGCGCAAGAGGCCCAGGTCGGTGCCGCAGTGCGGCTCGGTCAGGCACATGGTGCCTGTCCATTCACCGCTGGTCAGCTTGGGCAGGTAGAGTTTTTTCTGCTCGTCGGTGCCGTGGGCATGCAGGGCTTCGTAGGCGCCGTGCGACAGGCCCGGGTACATGGTCCAGGCCTGGTTGGCCGAGTTCAGCATTTCGTACAAACACTGGTTCACCACAAAAGGCAGGCCCTGGCCGCCGTATTCCGGGTCGCAGCTCAGCGCGGCCCAGCCGCCTTCAACGTACTTGGCATAGGCTTCCTTGAAGCCCTTGGGCGGCGTGACTTCGTGGGTGGTCTTGTCGAGCTTGCAGCCTTCTTCGTCGCCGCTGATGTTCAGCGGGAAGGTCACCTCGGCGGCGAACTTGCCGGCTTCCTCGAGCACCGCGTTGATGGTGTCCGCATCGACCTCCGCATGCTTGGGGATGGCCTTGAATTCATCGGTGACCTTGAGCACTTCGTGCATGACGAACTGCATGTCGCGCAAGGGTGGGTTGTACTGGGGCATGGTCGGTAGGTCCTTTAGCGTTAAACCGGTTTGGAAGGGGAGGCTTTGCCCGAAGCTTTTTTGGGCGAAGCGGTAGAAGGGGTGGAAGAAGCGGCCGTCGCGTCGCCGTAGCGCGCCAGGATGTTGGCAAAACCCGTGTTGGCGCGGTCCATGGAGCCCGGTGTCTTCAGGAAGCGGGCCTCGTAATGCAGCGCCAGGATCAGGCCGTGGATTTCAAAAGCCATCTGGTGCTCGTCGGCATCGGGCCGCAGATGGCCGGCCTCCTTGGCTTGCACCACGGCGCGGTACATGGCCGCCAGCCAGGTGCGCACCGAGCCCGCCAGCGCGTCGCGCACCGGGCCCGGCCTGTCGTCAAACTCGACGGCGCCGCTGATGTAGAGGCAGCCCGAATCGATCTCCAGCGAGGTGCGCTTCATCCAGTTGTGGAACAGCGCCGCCAGGCGCGGCAGGCCGCGCGGTTGCTGCAAGGCCGGGAAGAAGACCTCTTCCTCGAAACGCACGTGGTATTCGCGGATCACCGAGATCTGCAGCTCCTCGCGCGAGCCGAAATGGGCGAACACGCCGGACTTGCTCATGCGCATGACCTCGGCCAGCGCGCCTATGCTCAGGCCCTCCAGCCCGATCTGCGTGGCCAGGCCCAGGGCCGCATCCACAATGGCCGCCTTGGTCTGCTGGCCTTTTTGCTGGCTTTTGGCCACGGCGCTGCCCGGGGCGGGGGCGCGGGAGGCTTTGGCGGGAAGTTCTGTGACGGGCATGAGGTGTTGCAAAATAAAACGAACGGTCGTTCTATTTTGCAACACTTTGATGACCATGGGCAAGCCGGGGTTGTTGGGTACCTGTTTATAGGGACCCAGTTCTAACCGCGAATAGGGTAAACCCCCGTCCGGGCTCACTGCGTGTAGCCCGTTCCCCCTTCCAGGGGGCGGGCGCCTGCGGCCCGGCAAAGCCGGTTCCGTGGCCCCCACTGGTGAAGTACGCCCCCTCCGCGTGGGGTTTCTACTTCTTGAGTTTGAAGGGCACGACGGTCTGGTGCTGCTCACCCAGGCCTTCAATGCCCAGCGACATCGTGTCGCCCTTTTTCAGGAAGACCGGCGGCTTCATGCCCAGGCCCACGCCGGGCGGCGTCCCGGTGGTGATCACGTCGCCGGGTTCCAGGGTCATGAACTGGCTCACGTAGCTGATGATCTTGGCGACGCTGAAGATCATGGTTTTGGTGCTGCCGTTCTGCACACGCTTGCCGTTGACTTCCAGCCACATCGACAGTTTTTGCGGATTCGGCACTTCGTCGCGCGTGACCAGCCAGGGGCCCAGGGGGCCGAAGGTGTCGCAGCCCTTGCCCTTGTCCCAGGTGCCGCCGCGCTCGATCTGGAATTCGCGTTCGCTGACGTCGTTGATGGTGCAGTAGCCGGCCACGTGGTTGAGCGCCTCTTTTTGCGAGACGTAGCGGGCCTGCTTGCCGATGATCACGCCGAGCTCGACTTCCCAGTCGGTCTTGACCGAGTTCTTGGGCAGCATGATGGGGTCGTTGGGGCCCTGGATGCAGCTGGTGGCCTTCATGAAGACGACGGGCTCGGCCGGAATCGGCAAGCCGGATTCGGCGGCATGGTCGGCGTAGTTCAGGCCGATGGCGATGAATTTGCGCGTGCCGGTGATGGGGCTGCCGTAGCGCGGCGAGCCCTTGACCAGCGGCAGCTTGTCGGTCTTGAGCTTGGCCAGCTTGGCCAGCGCGGCGTCGCCGAGCTGGTCGGGGCCTATGTCCTTGATAACGCTGCTGAGGTCGCGCAGCTTGCCATTGGCATCGATGAGGCCGGGTTTTTCCTTGCCGGGGTTGCCATAACGAACGAGTTTCATGGTTTTCCTTTTTAAGTGAATCGGTGAAGTCAGTAAGTGGAGCGGCCGCCCGAAAGGTCGAACACTGCGCCGGTCGAAAAAGAACAATCTTCGGTGCACAGCCAGCTGACCATGGCCGCCACCTCATCGGGCGTGCCGAAGCGGCCCATGGGGATTTTCGAGAGCATGAACTGGATGAACTCGGGCGTCATCTGCTCAAAAATCGGGGTTTTCACCGCGGCCGGCGTCACGCAGTTGACGCGCACGCCGGTGTCGGCGAGTTCCTTGCCCAGCGATTTTGTCAGCGCGATCACCGCCGCCTTGCTGGCGCTGTAGGCGCTGGCGTTGGGGTTGCCCTCCTTGCCGGCGACCGAGGCGATGTTGACGATGCGCCCGTAGTTGCGCGCGCGCATGTGCGGCACGACTTCGCGGCAGCAAAAGAACAGGCCGTTGAGGTTGACCTGCTGCACCTGCATCCACTGCTCGGGCGGGTAGTCCCAGAGTTTGACGTTGGGGCCGGTGATGCCGGCCGAGTTGACCAGCGCGTCTATCACCGGATTGTGGGCAAGCGTCTGTTTGACCGCCTCCACCACGCTGGCATGGCTGCCGACGTCAACCGCCACGGTGTGCACGCCTGCGCCCAGGGCGGACTTCGCTTTCTCCAGCGCCTCGGGCTTGATATCCCACAAGGTGACGGTGCCGCCCGAAGCCAGCATGCGCTGCGCAATCGCAAAACCCAGGCCGACCGCGCCGCCCGTGATCACCGCGTGCCGACCTTTCAGGTCGAGCTGGTTCATATGGTGATGCCGCCGTCGATGTTGTAGGCCTGGCCGGTCACAAAGGCGGATTCGTCGCTGGCCAGGAAGGTCACCAACGGCGCGATTTCATGCGCCTGGGCCAATCGCCCCAGCGGCTGGCGCGCGATAAAGGCCTTGCGCGCCTCCACCGGGTCGGCATTGGCGTTGATGCGGTCCTGCAGCGAGGGGGTGTCGACGGTGCCGGGGCAAATCGCATTGCAGCGCACGCCGTCGGCCACAAAGTCAGCCGCCACGCTTTTGGTGAGGCCTATCACCGCGGCCTTGGTCGTGCCGTAGATAAAGCGGTTGGGCAGGCCCTTGATGCTGCCGCAGACGCTGGCCATATTGATGATGCTGCCGCGTTTTTGGGCCTGCATTTTCGGCAGCACGGCCTGGATCATCCAGAACTGCGCGCGCACATTGAGCTGAAAGGCGAACTCGAGCTCTTCATCGGTGGCCTGCAGCGCGGTGCCGCCGTGCACAAAACCCGCGCAATTGAACAGCACGTCCAGCGCCGGCAGGCCGCCCACCAGCTTGTGGATGGCGGCCTTGTCGAGCACGTCCAGCAGCAGCGCGGTGATATTGGCCACGCCTTGGTAGCTTTCCAGCAGCTTGGGGTTCAGGTCGGTGGCCCAAACCTGCGCGCCTTCAGCCGCCAGCGCCAGCGCGCTGGCGCGCCCGATGCCCTGGCCGGCCGCGGTAATCAGGGCCTTCTTTCCTTCAAGTCTCATCAATGCTCCTACAGGGTTTTGCCGGATGTTGTCCCGGGGGTTTCATGGGATTATCAATTGGTCTGACCACTTGTCCAATTCTGGCTTACCCTTAAGCCGCCCATTCTTTCCCTTTACCCCTTCCACATCGCCTTCCATGCCCCTGCAGACCGTCGAACCACAACGCCTGTACCGCCAGATCGCCGAGCAGCTGCGCACGCTGATCTCCGCCGGCGAATGGGCCGTGGGCACGCGCCTGCCGGCCGAGCGCGACCTGGCGCGCCAGCTGGGCGTGAGCCGGCCCTCGGTGCGCGAGGCGCTGATTGCGATGGAAGTCGAGGGCTGGGTCGAGGTGCGTACCGGCTCGGGCGTCTATGTGCTGGACCGCAGCGGCGCGCCCAGCCCCGGCAACGGTCGGGCCGGGGAGATACCCCCCGACGAATGGGGCCCGCTGGAACTGATACGCGCGCGCCGCGTGGTGGAAGGCGAAGTCGCCGCCATGGCCGCCACCCAGGCCAAGCGCAAACACGTAGAGGCGATGGCCAAAGCCATCGCCAGCATGCAGGCCGACGCCGACCGCGGCGTGCTGCCGCTGGACGGCGACCGGGCTTTTCACACAGCCATTGTCGAGTCCTGCGGCAATGTGGTGCTGATCGAAACCGTACAGCGCTTCTGGGATTCGCGCCGCGGCCCGCTGTTCGAACGCCTGGGCGGCCATTTTGAAACCGTGGAATCCTGGCGCTCGGCCATCGCGGAGCACCAGGCCATTTTTGAAGCCGTGCGCGACCACAACCCCGATGCCGCGCGCGCGGCCATGCACAAGCACATGGACCATTCGCACAAACGCTTCAGCGTGAGCTGGCGCCGGACCACGCAACAGAAGACACCCAAAAAATAAGAAGAAGCATTCCCGCACCCGGAGATTTCCCTCAACCGCAACTTGGCACTACAAGAAAAGAAAGCGAGACAAACATGAATTTCCTGACCCACACCAAGCGGCTGGCCGCGGCGCTGCTGCTGTCCACCGGCCTGTGCGCCATCGCCACGGCCCAGCCCTATCCGAACAAGCCGATTGAAGTGATGGTGGCCTTCCAGCCCGGCGGCGGCACCGATTCGCTGGCGCGCGCCTATGCCGAGGCGGCCAAAAAATACACCACCCAGTCGCTGGTGGTCTACAACAAGCCCGGCGCCAGCGGCGCAATCGGCCTGGCCGACGTGGTCAACGCCAAGCCCGACGGCTACAAGATCGCCATGCTTTTCGTGGAGGTCACCATCCTCCCGCACATGGGCATCACCAAGATCACGCAGGACGATTTCATCCCGATCGCCCGCCTCAATGCCGACCCTGCCGCCATCACGGTGCGCGCCGATTCGCCCTACAACACGATTGAGGATTTCCTCGCCGCCGCCAAAAAGACCGGCAGCGACGTGAAGGTCGGCAACGCCGGCAACGGCTCCATCTGGCACCTGGCGGCCGCCTCGCTGGAAGAAAAAACCGGCGCCAGGTTCAACCACATTCCCTTCCAGGGCGCGGGCCCCGCCGTGCTGGCCCTGCTGGGCGGCCATGTGGACGCCGTGGGCGTGAGCCCGGCCGAAGTCGCGGTGCACGTGGCCGCCGGCAAGCTCAAGATCCTGGGCGTGATGGCCGACCAGCGCGTCAAGGGCTTTGAGAACGTGCCCACGATGAAGGAACGCAAGATAGACCTGTCCATAGGCACCTGGCGCGGCCTGGGCGTGGCCAAGGGCACGCCGCCGGAAGTGGTGGACTACATACGCGCCATGACCCAAAAGGCCGCCGACGAGCCCATCATGAAAGAGGTCATGGACAAACTCAACCTGGGCTATGCCTATGCCGACGGCCCGGCCTTCAAGGCGCAGATGGTGCGCGACAACGACACCTTCAAGCAACTGGTGACCAAGCTCAACCTGAAGAACTGAGGCAGCGGCTTCACGGCCTGCGCGCTGGCGCGCAGGCCGGTTTTCCCTTTCATGCCAGCACACCCTTTGAGGAGACAACCATGAATACCTTCCAAAACAAACGATTCGCCGTCAAAACCCTGGCCGCCTGCGCGCTGATGGCGGGGGCCCTGGGCTTTTCCGGCATGGCCGCGGCCCAGACCAAACTGAAATGGGCGCACGTCTATGAAACCTCCGAGCCCTTCCACAAATGGTCGGTCTGGGCCGGCGACGAGATCAAGAAACGCACCAACGGCAAGTACGAGATCCAGGTGTTCCCGGCCTCCACGCTGGGCAAGGAGGCCGACATCAACCAGGGCCTGACGCTGGGCACGGTGGACATCATCCTCACGGGCGCGAGTTTTGCCGGCCGCACCTACCAGCCGCTGGCCATCGGTTATTTCCCCTTCATCTTCCGCGACGCCGAGCACCAGCTCAAGTTCGCCAACAGCGACGTCTTCAAGGAACTGGCCGCCGGCTACGACCAGAAAAGCGGCAATCACATCACCGCGCTCAATTACTACGGCGCGCGCCATGTGACCTCCAGCGCGGCGCGCCCCATCACCAAGCCTGAAGACATGAAGGGCCTGAAAATCCGCGTGCCCGACGCGCCGGCCTATATGGCTTTCCCCAAGGCGTTGGGCGCCAACCCCACGCCGATTGCCTTCGCCGAGGTCTACCTGGCGCTGCAAAACGGCACAGTGGACGCGCAGGAGAACCCGCTGCCCACCATAGAAGCCAAAAAGTTTTATGAGGTGCAAAAGAACATCTCGCTGACCGGCCATATCGTCGATTCGCTGCTGACGGTGGTCTCGGGCCAGCTCTGGGGCAAGCTGACCGCCGACGAGAAAAAGATCTTCAGCGACGTGATGCTGGAAGCCGCCGAAAAAACCGGGCGCGAGATCATCGCCTCCGAGGCCCGGCTGGTCGATGAGTTCAAAAAGAAGGGCAACAACGTGATCACGGTCGACAAGAACGCCTTCCGCGCGGCGGTGCTCAAGAACACCACGCCTGCGGACCAGGGTTACCGCCAAGCAGACTACGACCGCATCATCAACCTGCGGTAGCCACCCGTAAAGCTACTGCGCGGCCAGATCTCGCGCCTGCGATGCTCGCCGTACTGGTGTACGGCTGCGCTTCTCGGCGCGACCTCTGGCCGCTCGCTACGCTTTTCGGGCGACTACCGGCGCCTCGTGGGTAAAGATTAAAAAGGAAACACGATGACCGAAAAAATCATCAGCGACGACGGGTCCTTCCACACCGAGGATGAGGCTGTGGACCTGTCCAGCACCACCACCGAAGGCTGGGTGGCCCTGGCATTTTTCTGGCTGCTGGGCGCCACGGTGCTGTACCAGTTCGTCACGCGTTATGTTTTTAACGACTCGGCCGCATGGACCGAGGAGATCGCGCGTTACGAGCTGATCGCCGTGGTCTTCATAGGCGCGGCCATAGGCGTGGCCAAGAACAACCACATCCAGGTGGATTTTTTCTACCGCCATATGCCGGCAAAGATGGGCCGCATCATGTCGACGGTCACGGACGTGCTGCGCATCGCCTTTTACGGCGCGGCGGTGTTCATGACCTTTCAGATGATGGAAAAGATCGGCAACCAGACCCGCATGACCATTGTGGATCTGCCCATGAACATCGTCTACGGCGTGTGCCTGCTGGGTTTTTCCGCCATGCTGCTGCGCTCGCTGCAGGTTGCGCTGGTCCATTACCGCCGCGGCTACAGCGTGCTGGAGCGCCCCGAATCCACCATGCAAGACCGCTGAACGCGACAGATTCCTCATATCATGCTCAAACTATTTTTCCTGATCTTCATGGGTGCCGGCATCCCGGTCGCCATCGCCATGGCGGGCGCCTCGCTGGTCTACATCCTGGTCACCGGCAACCTGCCGCCTTTTGTGGTGATACACCGCATGGTGTCGGGCATAGACAGCTTCCCCTTGCTGGCCGTGCCCTTCTTCATTCTGGCCGGCAACCTCATGAACAACGCCGGCATCACCACCCGCATCTACAACTTCGCGCTGGCGCTGGTGGGCTGGCTCAAGGGCGGCCTGGGCCACGTCAACGTGCTGGGCTCGGTGATCTTCGCCGGCATGAGCGGCACGGCGATCGCCGACGCGGCCGGCCTGGGCACCATCGAGATCAAGGCCATGAAGGAGCATGGCTATTCCTCGGAATTCGCGGTGGGCGTCACGGCCGCCTCGGCCACGCTAGGCCCCATCATCCCGCCCAGCCTGCCTTTTGTGATCTACGGCATGATGGCCAATGTGTCCATAGGCGCGCTGTTCCTGGCCGGCCTGCTGCCGGGCCTGCTGATGGCGGTGCTGATGATGCTGACGGTCGCCTACTTTGCCCACAAGAACAAATGGGGCGCCGACATCAAGTTCTCGGGCAGCAAGCTGGCCAAGGCCCTGGTCGAGCTGGCGGTGGTGGCGGCCTGGCCGCTGGTGCTGTGGGCGCTGATCACCATGGCGGGCGCGCCCGCGCAAGCCACGGTGATTGCCGGGCTGGTCGCGCTGTTTGTGCTCGACAAGATTTTTAAATTCGAGGCCGTGCTGCCCATCATGACGCCGGTGCTGCTGATAGGCGGCATGACGACGGGCCTCTTCACGCCCACCGAGGGCGCGATCGCGGCCTGCGTCTGGGCCATGGTGCTGGGCTTCTTCTGGTACAAGGCGCTGAAGTTCAAGATGTTCGTCAAGGTTTGCCTGGACACGGTCGAGACCACCTCCACCGTGCTGTTCATCGTGGCGGCCGCGTCCATCTTCGGCTGGATGCTGACGGCTACCGGCGTGACCACCGCGATCGCCGCCTGGGTGCTGGGCTTTACCCAGAGCCCCTGGGTGTTTTTGCTGCTGGCCAACCTGCTGATGCTGTTTGTCGGCTGCTTCCTGGAGCCCACCGCCGCCATCACTATCCTGGTGCCCATCCTGCTGCCCATCACCGCGCAGCTGGGCATAGACCCGGTGCACTTCGGTCTGGTGATGGTGCTCAACCTCATGATAGGCCTGCTGCACCCACCCATGGGCATGGTGCTGTTTGTGCTGGCGCGCGTGGCCAATCTTTCGGTGGAGCGCACCACCGTCGCCATACTGCCCTGGCTGGTGCCCTTGCTGCTGAGCCTGGGCATCATTACCTACTTCCCCCGGGCAGTACTCTGGTTGCCCAAGATGTTTTATTAACTGGGGTACAACCGTCCATACATTCACGATGACTTCCATGACGACTACCACCAAGCCCCCTGCCACGCCCTTTATTCGCCTTCACCCCGCCGACGACGTCCTGATTGCCCGCGCCCAGCTGGTGGGCGGCACCCAGGTCGAAAACATCACCGTGCGCGGACTGATCCCCTCCGGTCACAAGATCGCCACGCGCGCGCTGGCCGCGGGCGAGCCGGTGCGGCGCTACAACCAGATCATCGGTTTCGCGAGCAAGCCGATTGCGCCCGGCGAGCATGTGCACACGCACAACCTGGACATGGGGCCCGACAAAGGCGCCAGTACTGGGAGTTTTGTGCGCGACTACGCCTTCGGCGCCGACGTGAAGCCGGCACCCGCCAGGCGCGAGGCGACCTTCATGGGCATCAAGCGGCCCGATGGTCGCGTGGCCACGCGCAACTACATCGGTATTTTGTCCAGCGTCAACTGCTCGGCCACGGCCGCGCGTGCGATTGCCGACCATTTTTCGCGGCAGAACAACCCCTCGGCGCTGAAAGACTTTCCCAACGTCGACGGCGTGGTGGCGCTCACGCACGGCACAGGCTGCGGCATGGACTCCGACGGCCTGGGCCTGCAGATCCTGCAGCGCACGCTGACCGGTTATGCCACGCATCCCAACTTCGCGGGCGTGCTGGTGGTGGGCCTGGGCTGCGAGTCCAACCAGATCAATGCCTGGCTGGCCCACGGCAGCCTGCGCGAAGGTGAAACCCTGCGCGTCTTCAGCATCCAGGACACGGGCGGCACGGCCAAGACCGTGGCCAAGGGCATCGCCATGATCAAGGAGATGCTGCCGCAGGCCAACGCGGTGAAACGCGAGCCCTGCAGCGCCGCCCACATCACCATAGGCCTGCAGTGCGGCGGCTCCGACGGCTATTCGGGCATCAGCGCCAACCCGGCGCTGGGCGCGGCGGTGGACCTGCTGGTGGCCCACGGCGGCACCGCCATCCTCAGCGAGACGCCCGAAATCTATGGCGCCGAGCATTTGCTCACGCGGCGCGCGGTGCGGCCCGAGATCGCCGAAAAGCTGATCTCGCGCATCAAGTGGTGGGAGCACTACACCGAGATCAACGATGGCGAGATGAACAACAACCCCTCGCCCGGCAACAAGGCCGGCGGCTTGACCACCATCCTTGAAAAATCGCTGGGCGCGGTCGCCAAGGGCGGCACCTCCAACCTCGAGGCGGTATATGAATACGCCGAGCCCGTGGGCGCGCACGGTTTTGTCTATATGGACACGCCGGGCTACGACCCGGTCAGCGCCACGGGCCAGGTGGCCGGCGGCGCCAACATCATCTGCTTTACCACCGGCCGCGGCTCGGCCTATGGCTGCGCGCCCTCGCCTTCGCTCAAGCTGGCCACCAACTCAGCGCTGTGGCAGCGGCAGGAAGAAGACATGGACATCAACTGCGGCGAGATCATCGACGGCGGCGTGTCCGTGCAGGAGATGGGGCTGCGCATTTTCGAGATGGTGCTGGCCACGGCCTCGGGCGAACCCAGCAAGAGCGAAAAACACGGCTACGGCCAGAACGAGTTCGTGCCCTGGCAAGTCGGCGCCGTGATGTAAACCTCACCCTTATCTTCCAAGGCCCATGCAAAAAAACATCCAAGCCTCAGCCCTGCGGGCCCACTGCGCCCGCATCCTCGTCGCGGCCGGCAGCTCGGCACAAGAAGCCGACAAAGTCGCCTCCAACCTGGTCATGGCCAACCTCAGCGGCCACGACTCGCACGGCGTGGGCATGCTGCCGCGTTATGTGGACGCGGTGCTCGAAGGCGGCCTCACGCCCAATGCGCAGGTCAAAACCGTGCTCGACGCCGGCGCGCTGCTGAGCCTCAACGGCCAGCGCGGCTACGGCCAGGTGGTCGGCGAGCAGGCCATGCTGCTGGGCATGGCCCGCGCCAAGGAACAGGGCAGCTGCATCCTGGCGCTGGCCGAATCTCACCACCTGGGGCGCATAGGCCACTTCGCCGAGATGGCGGTGGCGCAAGGCCTGGTGTCGCTGCACTTCGTCAACGTCTTGACGCGCCCCGTGGTCGCGCCCTGGGGCGGCGCCGACGGCCGCTACGGCACGAATCCCTGCTGCATAGGGGTGCCGCTCAAGGACGCCCCGCCCTTTGTGCTGGACTTCGCCACCAGCCGCGTGGCCCAGGGCAAGATGCGCGTGGCCCACAACCAGGGCAAGTCCGTTCCGCCCGGCCTGCTGATCGACGAGCACGGCCAGCCGACCACCGACCCCGGCGTGGTGGTGGTGCCGCAGGCCAATGGTTTTTTCGGCGCGCTCATGCCTTTTGGCGAGCACAAGGGATACGGCCTGGCCGTGGCCTGCGAGCTGCTGGGCGGCGCGCTGACCGGTGGCGGCACGTGGCACCACCCGGCGGTGAACACGCGCGCGGTCTACAACAGCATGCTGACCATCTTGATTGACCCGGGCAAGCTGGGCACGCAGTCGTCCATGGAAACCGAGGCCCTGGCCTTTGTGGAATGGCTGCGCAAAAGCCCGCCGGCCGACGGCGAGCACGGCGTGCAGATTGCCGGCGAGCCCGAACGCCGCGCGCGCGTGGAGCGCGAGCGTGAGGGCATAGACATTGACGCTGGTACCTGGGAAGAAATCGTGGGCGCCGCCGCCAAGGTGGGGCTCAGCTTCTAGCTGTCAGCCAAACAGTGCCAACAGGGGCCGCGGCGCCGTTAGGAGTGATTTTTCCTCCAATGGGAGCCGGGGTCCGGCTTTGCCGGCCCCAAGGCGCCCGTCCCCTGGAAGGGGAAAAGGTGTGACACGAAGTGCACACCGATAGGGGTCAGCCCAATATCGTCGCCAGGCTGGCTTCGAGGTGCTCGGACGGCAGGCGCTTGAAGCCCGAGCGGGCAAAACGCTGCAAACGCCCGACCATAAAGGCCACGATGACCGAGGCGCGGACCTGGGCGTCCACCGTGGGGGTGGCGGCGCCGCTGGCGGCTGCCGCGTCGCGCAGGCTTTGCTTGAGGCTGGATTCCAGTTTGTCGAAGAACTGGTTCATGCGCTCCTGCAGGCGCTCGTTTTCAAACACCAGGGCGTCGCCGACCATGACGCGGGTCATGCCGGGGTTTTTCTCGGCGAACTGCAGCACCATGACCACCAGCTTGCGGGTGCGAATCGAGTGGTCAGGCTCACGTTCGCCGATCTGGTTGATCAGGGTGAAGACGCTTTGCTCTATGAATTCGATCAGGCCCTCGAACATCTGGGCCTTGCTGGCGAAATGGCGGTAAAGCGCCGCTTCACTGACCTCCAGCCTGGCCGCCAGGGCCGAGGTGGTGATACGTTCGGCGCCCGGCTGCTCCAGCATGGTCGCCAGCGCCTGCAGGATCTGGACCCGGCGCTCCCCCGGTTTGGGGCGCTTGCGCACCGCAGGCTCGGCGGAGGCTGGCGTAGCCTGGGGGCTCAGTTCGGATTCAGGCGCAAGGTCGGACATAGGCGATCGAGTGGAGAATGTTTCAAAAAACCGGATATCGTTGCAATTCATTCTCGCACAGGGAAGTGACGGTTCAGGTCTTGAGCTGCCCCGGTTTTAACGCGTGAGGCGTAGCTACAACGTTCTGTTTCGTAACAGCGAGCGCTCACTGTGGCGGGCGGACTACAAACTCAGGCGCACCCGCAATCCGCGCGGTCCCGAGGCCTCGGTGCCGCCGTCGCCCAGTTCCAGCTGCGAATGGTGGACGCGGGCAATTTCGCTGGCGATGGCCAGGCCCAGGCCGTTGCCCTCGCCCTCCGTGCCCTGGACCCGGTAAAAGCGCTGCAAGGCCTTGGCGCGCTCATCGGGCGCAATGCCGGGGCCGTCGTCCTCAACTTCCAGGAACACGCCCCAGCGCGGATGCTCGGGGTCGCCGCTGGCGTCCGGCGGCGGCGTGCCGGCACTGAGGCCGCAGCGCAGGGTGACGGTGCCACCGGCCGGCGTGTACTTGACGGCGTTGTCGACCAGATTGCCCAGCAGTTCGCGCAGCAGCCACTCGTAGCCCGTGGTCTGGGCGGGCTCGGCCTCCAGCCCCAGGTCTATGCCCTTGCGGGCGGCGGCGTCCAGATGCAGCGGCAGTATGGACTCACACAGGTCCTTGAGGTCCACCCGCTGCATGGGCTGGGCGGCGGCGGCTGTGGCGTCGGCGCGCGACAGCGCCAGCAGCTGGTTGGCCAGCTGCGAGGTGCGCCGGGTCGCGTTGCGCAGCTTGGTGATTTTCTCGGCCGACAGCGTGACGGCGCCGTCCGAACCCGCGGCCTGCGCCACCCGGGCCGCCTGGGCCCAGGCCTCGACCTGCGCCTGCAAGCCGGCCAGCGGTGTGCGCAGTTGGTGGGCGGCATCGGCCACAAAACGGCGCTGGCCCTCGGCCTGGTCGTTCACCAGGCTGAACAGCCGGTTCAGTGCGCTGACCAGCGGCTGGACTTCGGCGGGCGTGGTCTGCGGGTCTATGGCGCTCAGGTCGCGCGGGCTGCGGCGCTCCACCGCGTCCTTGAGTTCGATCAGCGGCTTGAGCGCGCGCGTGACGGCCCAGTTGAGCGCAAAACCCGCGGCCATCACCAGGATGAGGTTGGGCAGTATGACTTTGAGCAGCACGGAGCGCACCCACTGCTGGCGCGGGTCCGAGCCGTCAGCCAGTTGCACGATCAGCTCGCCCGCGGCCGTGTTGGCGCGCTGGGCCGCAATGCGGTAGGTCACGCCCTTGTGTTCGATGCTGTGGAACTCGGTCTCATGCGTGGCCGGCAGGAGTTCGGGAATCCATTCCTCTCCCGCCATGAATTCACCCTGGACATCGGAGATCCGGAACCCGGCGGAGCCTATGCGGCCCTTGAGGAAGTCGTCCACGGGGGGCGCCAGCAGCAGCAGGGGTTCGCGCCCCCCGGGCGTGATGCCGGGCCCGACCACGGAATCGGCCAGCAGCGGGATCAGCCGCGCCAGCTGCTGGTCTTTCTGCAGCGCGACGTTGCCGGCTGTCTGGTAGTCGAAGTAAACGCTGACCAGCGCAAAAATCCCCAGCGGCACCAGCAGCAGCAAAAGCAGGCGGCGCTGCAGGCCGGACTTCATGGCCGGCGGCACCAGGCGGCTGTGGCCGGCTCGCGCGGCCAGGACGGCCAGGCGGGCCTTGAGGCGGTCGGCCCAGGAACGGCCGGGGGTGTCCATGCGCGCGGCGCTTACTCGGCGCCCGCGCCGGGCAAGCCGGGCGCGGCTTCCGTCAATTCCAGGCGGTAGCCAAAACCGCGAATGGAGCGCACGGCAATGCCGTGCGGCTCCAGCTTGCCGCGCAGGCGCGAGATATAGACCTCGATGGCATTGGGCGTGATCTCCTTGTCCCAGCCGGTCATGGCCTGCAGGAGCTTGTCCTTGCTGGCGGGCTTGGGGGCGTTGATCAAGAGGTATTCCATCACCGTCCATTCGCGCGGGCCGAGCTCTATCAGCTGGCCGTTGGCGCGCGCCTCGCGGTTGGCGGTGTCCAGCTCCAGCGCGCCGAAGCTCAAGGTAGCGCTGGTGGCGGCCTGCGAGCGGCGCAGCAACGCGCGCAGGCGCGCCAGCAGCTCGGGCAGCTCAAAGGGCTTGACCATGTAGTCGTCGGCGCCCAGGTCCAGGCCCTGGACACGGTCCTGCAGGGCGTCGCGCGCGGTCAGGATCAGCACCGGCATGGCCAGGCCGCCGCGGCGCAGGCGCCGGGTCAGCTCCAGCCCGTCTATGCGCGGAAGGCCGATGTCGATGATGGCGGCGTCAAAGGTTTCGCCCTGCAGGACTTCCTCGGCCCGCTCGGCGCTGCCGACCCAGTCGACCGCATAACCGGCGTCGCTAAGCCCCAGCTTGATGCCGCTGGCCACCATCACGTCGTCTTCAACCAGGAGGAGTCGCATCACGAATTGTCCGGTTCGCTGCCAAATGCTTATCTACAGAGCGCCCGGCCTGTCCTTGTTCTTTTCGGCCCCGCGCCGGTCCGCCAGCCCGCAGTCTGACAGAGTCGCACTTTCACCAGGCTGACGGCGGGCGGCCGCCGGCCTTCCCGCCGCTTTTCTCAGTGCGAACGGATCATGGTGCCGTAGGCCTGGTCGGTCAGGATCTCCAGCAGCATGGCGTGCGGCACCCGGCCGTCGATGATGTGCACCGAGTTCACGCCGCTCTTGGCGGCGTCCAGCGCGCCCTCGATCTTGGGCAGCATGCCGCCCGAAATCGTGCCGTCGGCGAACAGTTCGTCGATCTCGCGGGCGCTCAGGTCGGTGAGCAGCTCGCCGGCCTTGTTGAGCACGCCGGGCGTGTTGGTCAGCAGCACCAGCTTCTCGGCTTTGAGCACCGTGGCCAGCTTGCCGGCGACCACGTCGGCGTTGATGTTGTAGCTCTCGTTTTCCTCGCCGAAGCCTATGGGGCTGATGACGGGGATGAAGGCGTCGTCCTGCAGGGCCTTGACCACGCTGGGGTCTATGCTGACGATGTCGCCGACAAAACCGATGTCGTGCTCCTTGGAGGCGTCGTCCTTGTCCAGCATCTTGAGCTTTTGCGCGCGGATCAAGCCGCCGTCACGCCCGGTCAGGCCCACGGCCTTGCCGCCGGCCTGGTTGATCAGGCCGACGATGTCCTGCTGCACCTGGCCGGCCAGCACCCATTCGACGACTTCCATGGTTTCCTCGTCGGTGACGCGCATGCCCTGGATGAAGTGGCCCTTTTTGCCCAGGCGGTTCAGCGCGGCCTCGATCTGCGGGCCGCCGCCGTGCACCACCACCGGGTTCATGCCCACCAGCTTGAGCAGCACCACGTCCTCGGCGAAGTCGGCCTGCAGGGCCGGGTCCGTCATGGCGTTGCCGCCGTATTTGATGACCAGGGTCTTGCCGTGGAATTTGCGGATGTAAGGCAGGGCCTGGGCCAGGATTTCGGCTTTGTCGCGCGGGCCGACGTGGGAGAGGTCAGGATCAGTCATGGGGGTGTCGCTCATGGCCAAAGGTCTAAAAAGAGAGAAGAGAGGATGGCGCCATTGTGCAACATAGCCGGCGCTTCCAAGGCACCGGGCTGCCGGGTCAGCGCAGCGTGGTCAGGTAGGCCGGATCAAAGCGGCCCGGGCGGTAGCCGAAGTCGCGCGTGGCGTCCTGGTGGTCGAACACCAGGTCGGCCTGCATGCGCAGGGCCATGTCGGCCGTCAGGTGCGAAAAGCGCGGATGCAGCCGCGCCAACCGCACCGCGACACGGAAGGCCCAGATCGGGACGGGGATGAACACCGGCTTGCGGCCCAGGGTCTCAAAAATGCGCCGCACCATGTCGACATAAGCCAGAGTTTCGCCGCCGCTGAGGTTGTAGGCCTTGTTGAAGCTGGCGGGCACGTCCAGGCTTTGCACGCAGGCCAGGGCCAGGTCGCGCGCATTCACCGGCTGGCGCCGGCCCAGGGCCTGGCCAAAGCGCGGAAAAAAGCCGAAGCGGCGTACCAGGCGCGCGATGTCGGCCACGTTGCGGTCCCCGCCGGCGCCGCCGTAAATCAGCGTGGGCCGGAAAATCGTCCAGGCCATGCCCAGCCGCTCGCATTCGGTGGCCAGGTGCTCCTCGGCCGCGATCAGCTTGTTGACCACCTCCAGCTCATAAGGGCTGGCCGAGGCCAGCTTGGTGAAGCGGCTGGTCGAGCTGAAGGCAATGACGCGCCGCACGCCGCGGGCATGAAACTTCTCAAGCCAGCCCGGCAGCAGCCAGAGGCTGGCGGTGTGGATCAGGGCATCGGCCTGGACTGCCGGGACGTCTGAGGCCTTGTCGGCCAGGTCGAGGAAATGCCAGGCGCAATTTTCACCCGCCACCGGGTTGCGGCCCAGGGCCTGCACGGCCACGCCGCGTTCATGCAGCAGAGGCAGCAGCAGCGACCCGATGGTGCTGGTTGCGCCCGTGACAAAAACCCCGCCCTGCCGGCCTGTCGCCATCGTCATTCCTTGAGCAGTTGCCGCACGGTCTTGCGCAGCGCGCCGTCGACCGAGACCGGGGGTTGCCAGCCCAGCAGGCGCCGGGTCTTGGTGATGTCGACCTGCAGGGTTTCACACAGGCGCTGGACCACGGCCTCCTTGCCCAGCACGCGGCCGCCCATCCTCAGGATGAACATGGGCACGGGCAACAGGAACGCGGGCCGGCCGAAGGCCGCCGCCGTGCGCTGCAGCAGCGCGGTGACCGTCAGGTCTTCGCCGTCGCTGACCAAAAACGTCTGGTTGGCCGCGGCCGGATGGCGCAGGCAGGTGGCGATCAGGTCCACCAGGTTGTCGATCGCGACCAGGCTGCGCTGGTTGCCCAGGGAGCCGAGCGGCAGGGGAATGCCCAGCACCACCCACCGCATCATGGTGTGGAAATTCGCCTTCACCCCGGGGCCGTAAACCAGCACGGGCCGGATGATGACGACCTCCATGCCGCTTTCTTGGGCCAGCTGCATCAGCGCCTGTTCCGCCTCGAGCTTTGACACACCGTAGGAGTCCATGGGCACGGGCGTGTCGTCCGCCTCGAAGGGCTGGCCCACGGGCGTGGCTTCCCCGTTGACCTTGACCGAGCTGACAAAAACAAACCGTTTGACGCCGGCCGCGGCGGCCTGGCGCGCCAGGTTCATCGTCAGCGCCACGTTGATGCGGCGAAACTCCGCCAGCGGGTCCAGCGCGGTCTCGCGCATGAGGTGCACCCGCGCCGCCAGGTGCACGATGCTGTCGACACCCGCCAGCGCGGCGGTCCAGTCGGTCTGCTCGTCCATGTCGCCCAGCGCCAGGTGCTGCACGGCCGCAGGGCCGCCGGTGCCGGAGTTCTTGCGGACGGCGCCCAGCACCTCATAGCCGCGGGACGGCAGGTCGGCGCAGACGGCCTGGCCGATAAATCCGCTGGCCCCCGTGACCAGCACGCGGTGGCCTGAGACGGGGGCGGAGCCGGCGGCCGGAGCCGGGTCCATGATGGACGGCGCCGGGGGCAGTTCGGCGGCGGGCCTGCTGCGGAAAATCCCTCCCCATTTGCGCCAGTAGAGCCAGCCCGACTTGACCGTGATCAGCTTGGAGCGGAAGGAGCGGTGCGTATCGCGCGCCCACTGGTGCACCACGCGGACGGCGGGCACGTAGACCACGCGGGCCGTCTTGAGCATTCGCCGGCCTATGTCCGCGTCTTCGTAATGCAGGAAGAAGTCCGGGTCAAAGCCGCCTATGGCCTGCAGCGGCGCGGTGCGAAAGAACATGAAGCACCCCGTGGGGTACTCCAGAGGATGGATCACCTTGTCATAGTCGCAGTCGCGCATCTCGAACTCGTCAATGACGAAACCCAGCTTTGACTGCAGCCACGGCGGCGAGAAACTGCGCAGGAACATGACCAGCAAGGTCGGGTTGCGCTTACAAAGGTAATGGCGCTCGCCCTCCTCACCATAGACGGCGGGGCTCAGCAGGCCCACATCGCGGTGGCCCTCCATGAAACGCAGCGATTCGAGCAAGGCGTCGGCATCGACAAACAGGTCGGGATTCACGACAAGGTGGTAGTCGGAGCGAACGCCTTCAATGACGAGGTTGTTGCCGCGGCCGTATCCCACATTACCCGCCGCGTTCAGCAGCCGCAGCGTCCAGTCCGGCGCCGCCGGCCGCACACCCTCCAGCCACCCGGCCAGCTGGCTGTGCACGGCCGGCTCGTCCGAGTTGTCGACCAGCGTCAGGGACCACTCGAGCGCGTAGTGCTGCCCAGCAAGCTGCGCGGCCTTCTGCAGCGCCAGCAAGGTGCGTTCGAGCGTCGGCAAGTCGGGTTTGTAAACCACCAGCGACGCACTGATCACCAGGGGCTGGCTCATGGCGCCGTTTCCCCGGAAGCGCCTGGGCCCTTGAGCGGCGCGACGGTCGCCGGCACGCCCACGGCCAGCGAAAAAGCCGGCACGTCGCGCAGCACCACGGCGTTGGCGCCTATCTTGGCGTGGTCGCCGACCGTGATGTGCCCTATCACCTTGGCGCCAGCACCTATGAGCACATGGTTGCCGATGACGGGGCGCTCGGAGACGGTGAAACCCATGTCGGGCTCGCTGGTTCCCAGGGTCACGCCCTGCATGATGGTGCAGTTGTCGCCGATGCGCGCAGCGCCCAGGACCGTGCCGACGGTGTGCGGCAGGAACAGGCCGCCGCCTATCTGCACCTGTGGAGACACCTCGATGCCGAAAACCAGGACGTTGAGCATGGAGAAGAACTTCGCGAGCAGGCCCCAGCGCCGCTCATGAAAAAACTCGGCAAACCGCAGCAGGGCGACGGGCGCCATCCGCGGGTTGAAGCAGGCGAGGACCAGCGTGGCGGTGGACACCGCCCCCTGGTGGCCGCGCATGCCGTAGTAGCGCTCGATATCGGACCGCAATTTCTTCACAGAACCACTTTCTTGTAGGCGAACAATGCCGCGAGGCTGGCAGCCACGCCCATGGCAAGGCACAGCCACGTGGCGAGTTCCGAGTATGCCGACTGCGGACCCGCGGACGCAAATGCCAGGTAAAACAGCGGCGCCGTCCCGGCCGCCAGGAAAGGCCAGATCTGGCGCCGCCGCATGAGCTTGTTTTTCATCCGCGCATATTCCACCACGAATACGAGGTAAAGAAAATTCGGCACGACAAAAGCCCAGCTCAGCGCCTCCAGCGAGCCGAAGCTGCCCAGCGCGTAGCGGGTCGCGGCCAGTAGCGACAGGTTCAGGGCCACGTCGGACACCACCAGCACGCGCGAATTGCGCGTCGCCAGGATCATGGTTCCGTAGACCCATGAAGCACCCCGGAATATCACCGCGATGACCAGCACCATCAACACCTGGCCCGAAGCCTGGAATTGCGGGCTGTACAGCAGCGTGATCAAAGGCGCTTTCAGCAGCACCATCGCGTGGCAGATCAGGATGCTGGCGCCCAGTACCAGGTAGGCCGTCTTGAGCATGCAGGCCTTCTGCGCCTCGGGGCGGGTCGCGGCCGTCAGCATCGGCAGGTAGATGGCGCTGCAGGCCGTGAGGAACAAGGTGGTGTAGTTGAAGGTCAAAGTCCAGCCGGCGTCGAACAGCCCCGCAAAGGCCAGCCCCTTGGCCTCGATCACCCAGGACCGTATCAGCAGCAGCGCGATGGTGGTCGACAGGGCCGCCACCAGGTTGGAAAGGGCGAAGCGCACGAAAGCGCGGCTTTGCGCCTTGGGCAGGGGCTCAGGCCGCGCGGCCCCTGCCGCCAGCCCGGTCAGGCGCGAGACACCCCAGGCGCCCACCAGGCAGGTCACGCCAAAACACAGCACAAAAGCGGCCGCCAGCAATTCCGGGTCCGGCGCCAGGCGCCACCACCCGGCGAAGGCGAGCAGCGCCACCAGCGCGACGGGGCCGGCAATCTGCGCCAGGGCCAGGTAATGGTAAGAGCGGTAGCCGTTGAGCACGGCCAGGGCGTAAGTGCCCGCGACATTGAGCAGCACGGCCAGGGCGATCCAGCGCACCGTCGCCACGAGCTCGGGGGCCTGGGACGACAGGAAGAATTGCGTCAGCTGAGGCGCCGCGGCGGCGATGGCCAGCACCACGGCCGCGCCCGACAGGCCGATGAGCCTGGCAGCAGTGGCGCGGAACTGCCTGCGCGCCGCTTCATCCCGGCGTTCAGCCAGCCCCTGGACCACCGAATTGGTCCCGCCGAAGGTGGCGCCCACCGTGGCGGCCTGGGCCATCTGCCGCAGCTGCGAGAACAGGCCGACACCTTCGGGCCCCATCCAGTAGGCCATGGCCTTGAAACTCAGGAGCCATAAAAAGGCCGAGCCAAAGACACCCGCGGTACTCGCGAGAACGCCGCTTTTCAGGCTTGCCGGGAGCGCACGCATGCGGCAGCGCTAGACGCCCGGCCGGGATGCCGCCGGCAAGCGCAGTCGCGACAGCAGCAGGCCCCAGAGGAAAAAGGCGAATATGCCCGAATAGGGCTGCCGCAGCGTCACCTTGAAGCTGCTGTCGACCAGCACCAGGAAAGCCACGATGCCGGCACACCAGAGCACCTCTTCGGGCAGGGATGCGCGCCAGCGCCAAACCAGGCGGGCCGTGTAGGCAATCAGGGCCAGGAAGGGCAGCAGGGAGATCAGCCCGAAGTTGTAGGTGAAATCCAGGTACCAGTTGTGGGCGCTGGTCCGGACCTCGCGCGCCGGAGGCGACACATGGCCAAACAGCAGCGTGCGCGGGCTTTCCGTGATCCAGGACCCGTACATCTTCCAGTCGCCCAGGCGCTCCCGGATATTGACCGGCATCTTGCCCTCGGCCAGGGTCTGGAATTTTCCCAGGTACTGGCCGTGGTCGCCGATCAGGTTGTTGTTGTGTTTCGCGATGCTGTAGTACAGCGTCGCGCCGCCCACCGCGGCCACGACGCCGGCGCCAAGCAGCGCCACAACCGCCCAGCGCTGCAGTTTCAGCCGCGACATCCTGCGCAGGAAAAACAGGGGCACAAACATGATGTAAAGGCCTATGGCCAGAAAGGCGGCGCTGGCCATCACATAGATGCCCATCACGACCGTCAAAATCCGCAGCAGGGGCTTGTACCGGTCCCACAAATAGGCCAGGGCCAGGCAAAAGGCCGCGACAAAAATGACCGGCACAAACTGGAAATGCTGGTAAATGCTGAAGACGTACAGGTAGTGCGTCAGCGTCAAGGTGCCTTGCCACCAGCCCGCGAGCAGCTGGACGGGCACCATCACCGCCAGCAGCCACATAAAGGCCCGGGGAATTACGTCCGTTTCGTCGCGCACCAGCTGGCCCAGCAGCAGTCCCATGGTGGGCAGCAGGAACTGCGCGGCCAGCAGCAATTTGCGCGACTCGACGTCCAGGGTTTCGCTGGCAAACAGGATGGACAGCAGCATGGCGGCCACCAGCGCCGCGACGAAGCTGATCGCGGGCGCGGCCTGGCGGTAGTTTTTCAGGAAGAACAGCACGCCGAAAGCCGCCGCCACGATGGAAATCGGCAGCGGCAGCTTGCTGAGCACGCCGCTGGAGTCGGTCACCAGCGCGGTATTGACGTAAACGCCGCCTGAGAGCTGGATGAAAAGTGGAAACAGCAGCCCGATGGCGACGAGCCAAAGGAGTGCCTGATTGGTTCTGGATTGCATGGTTGTCTTCATGTCTGCAGCCCGGCGAGCCGGTTTCGCCGCGTCGCGGCGCGCTCCGGCAAGCCCGGGGTATGCGTCCTTATGTGCGCGAAACGATCCCGCTTACGGGGTGGCGGATGCCGCCGGTGCAAGCGGCCCCGCCGCCTCCTGAAATACTGGTCGCCACATTCTTCATCATGCCTTCATGCCGGCGCGGCGCGCCTGCAGGATCTCCACAAGCCGCGCCGCCTGGCGGTTCATATCAAAATGCTCACTGAAATAACGTTGCCCGTTGTGGCCCATTGCCGCTCTTTCCGTCGCCGCCAAGGCCGTAAGGCCGCGGATACAGGCCGCCAGCGCCTGGGCATTTTCGGGCTCGCACACCATGCCGGCGCCGGACTCGCCCACGACCTTCGCGCCTTCGCCATGCAGCGCCGCGATGATGGGCCGGCCGGCCGCCAGATAGGCCTGCACCTTGCTGGGCACAGTGTAAGCGAGCGCTCCCCCGCTTTTCAGGGATACCAGCAAGGCCGAAGCCCTGTCGAACAGCCGCGGCATCAGGGCCGCCGGGAAACGGCCCGGCAACATGAGATTGTCCAGCTTCCTCTGCGCTTTTTGCTCGCGCGCCCAGTCCAGCATGCTGCCGCTTCCGACCAGCACCAGGCGTATGCCGGTTTCGCCCCGCAGCAGGGCGGCCGCCTCGACCAGCGTCTCGATCGCCTGGGCCTTGCCGATATTGCCGGCAAAAACAATGCTGAAGCCCTGCCCCAGCGCGTCCAGCAACTCAGGCGCCAGCCCCTGCGCGGAGACGGAGACCGCCGTCGAATCCGGGTCAAGGGCATTGGGGAAATAGACCAGCTTGCCGCGGCCGGCGTACTGGGCGATCGGCTCGTCGAAAGCCCTTGACTGCAGCAGCAAGGTATCGCTCATGGCGTAGATCCAGCGAACCAGAACGCCCACCCCGTTCAGCACGGCGCGGTTGCGGACAAAACCGGTGGCTTCCAGGCTTTCAGGCCACATGTCCTGCACCCACACGGCCAGGTGCGCCCGCTTCAGCCATTTGAGCAGGATGGCGGGGATGGCCTGGATGATGGGCGAGGGAGCGAATACCACGATGGCGTCGAAGGAGCGCGAACGCAGCAGCCAGGGAAAGCATAAGAGGCCGAAGACCACGAAGGACAGGTAATTCATCGCCAGGTTGAACCCGCCGCCTTTGCCCCTGGGCCAGATCGGCACACGGACCACATCGACCTGGTCGAGGTAGCGTTCACGCTGCACGCCCCCGGCGCGGTAACCCGCGAATACCTTGCCGTCAGGGTAATTGGGCTTGCCGGTGGCCACCACCACCTCATGCCCCTGCGCCACGAGTTTGCGCACCAGGTCGTTGACGATGAAATCCTCGGGCCAGAAATACTGCGAGACGACCAGCAGCTTCATGCGCTCGGCCCGCCGCCGAGAATCCGGCGGTACAGGTCCAGGTAACGGTTGACGATGATGGGCCAGGCATAGCGGGCCTGCACAAAGGCCTGGATGCGCTGCCCCGTTTCCCGGAGCGCGGCGGCATCTTCCAGCAGCGCGAGCAGTCCCGCGGCGAGGCCTTCGCTGCTGGCCGTAACGATCAGCCGGCGGTCTATCCCAGCGATTTCATCGAAGCCGCATTGGTCCGTCAGCAACACCGGCGTGCCGCAGATACCCGCCTCCAGCGCCACAATGGACATGGCCTCCTGGCGCGAAGGCACGACCAGCAATTGCGCGAAGCGGTAGGCGCCGGCCTTGGCCGCGCCGTCCACGTGGCCCAGGAAATGCACGCGGCCCGCAAGCCCGGGCTGCCCGGCCCTGGCGCCCAGGGCCTGCAGCATCCCGCCGTCGGGCCCGGCAAACACCAGCTGGTGCCCCGGCAGCTTGTCGTAAACCCGCGCAAAGGCTTCGAGCAAAAGGTCGGGGCCCTTGATCGGGTTCAGGCGCCCCATGAACAGGATGAAAGGCGCGTCCGCCAGGCCCTGGGACCGCAGGAAGGCCGCCCGATCGCCCGGCGGGAAGTCTTCTTGCGACACCCCGTTCGGTATCACCATCACGCGGGAAGCCGGCACGCCGTAACTTTCGAAATGCGCGAATTCGCCCGGCGTAACGGCGATCCAGCCGGCGGCGTTGCGGATCATGGCCTTTCCGGCCAGCAGGTTGTAGAGCCGCTTGAGCCAGGCGGAGCGGCCGAACAAAGGCAAGGCCCCGGCAGGACACACGACATAAGGCTTGCCCGCGGCGCGCGCCGCAAAGTACACCATGGCGTTGAGCACTCCCCAGTGGCCGATCAGGTGAATCATGTCGGCCTCATCCACGAGTTTGCGCAGGGTGCGCCAGCTCACGCGGGGCACGAAAAATCGATCCCACCACGAGTCCAGCGCCACCACGGCCGCCGGTGCCAGCGCGGCGATACGTGCCGCGTCCAGCCCGGCACCGAGCGTGAGCACCGTGCAGGCCACCTCGCGCCGCGCCAGGAAGCGGCTCATCTGGAAAGTTCTTTCGGCCGTTCCCCCGCCGTTGAGCAGGCCCAGGGAAGAACTCACATTGAGTACGCGCACTAAAGGCCGGCCTTTCCCGGCTCGCCCCGGCACTCGGAGCGGTACCAGGCCGCGTAGCGGGCCAGGCCGTCCTCGAATGGCACAGGCGGCTCAAAGCCCCATGAGCGCAGCTTGCCGCACTCGTAGGTGCGCAGGGGGTCGACGTTGTCTTTCCCCAGGATGCGAAGCATCAGCGACAGCGCCCAAGACGGCAGGAAAATCCGCGGCCGCGGCGAAGCCTGGATTCCCAAACCCCGCATCATGGCGAATTCGACGCTGGAGAATTCATTGGAGGGGACGTCGTCATCAGAAACAATAAAAATTTCCTTGCCCAACGCACGGTCGGGATCGGCCAGAAAAACAATCGCCGCGACGACATTATCGATGTACACCAGGTTCATGCGCCTGCGCCCAAAAACGCAGGCCCTGGCGGCATTTCGCCAGCGGCTGCCGCCAAGGGTATCCTGCGCCAGTTTCTTCAGGTTCTGCCCGCCGGAACCAAACACCGCCGTGGGCCGCAGGACGGCCACGTCGCAGCCCTCCTGGCCATATGCCAGGACGGCGTCCTCCATCTTCAGCTTGGCCGCCGCATAGGGTGTCCTGGGATAGCAGGGGCTGGACTCGGTGACGCGCCGATGCGGCGTGCGCCCCGCGACATCGGCGGTGCTGCAATGGATGATCCGTGAGACCCCGGCCGCCCGGCAGGCCGCCAGCAAGTGGCCCATGATGGCCAGGTTTTCAGCCTCGCCCGCATCCCGCAGGTACACCAGGTTGATGACCGTGCAACCGGGCTCGAAAACCCCCTGGAGCGAGGAAGGGTCGCGAAGGTCGCCCCGCACGATATCCACGCCGGCCGGCCACGGGGCCCGCGTGGCCTTGGTACTCAGGGAGCGGGAAAGCACCTTGACCCGGTACCCGCCCGCGCGCAGCAAGGCGTCCACCAGGTGAGCCCCGACGAAACCCGAAGCTCCGGCAATAACAATGGTCTTCAAAGCCATGGCAGCTTGCACAGCCTCCGTAACGATAACGGCCGCGGCGGCACGGGCATTCCATCCCTGGGGGACGGGGGCACAAGGCCCTGGCGGCCTGCCCGTGCGTTCGGGCCGCAAAGCCTTGGCGCGTCAGGCCGGCAGCATAGAATCAGGCCTGACGCAATCCTGCTTTGTCCGCCGATGACGCGTTATTCTATGCAACCGGGCGCGAAACCTTGTGAAAACAACATCAACCAGCCATAGGCCCGCCCGGGAAACACCACACCATCATTTCCTGGCCCCCCGCCGGCAAGGCGGACCGGCCCGCGCAGAGCATCGAGAAAAGAGGATCGCCCATGGGCGCAACATTAGGGTACGGGGGGCCTTTGAAGCGGGCATTTGATCTGGTGCTGGCCGTGCTTCTGGCCGGCGTGCTGGCACTTCCCATCCTGGTCGTGGCCGCGCTGGTCCGCCTGACCTCGCCCGGACCCGCCCTGTACTGGTCGGACCGCGTAGGCCGCCGCAACGAGATTTTCAGGATGCCCAAGTTCCGCAGCATGCGTGTGGGCACGCCGGCCGTCGCGACGCATTTACTGAGCAACCCCCAGGCGCACCTGACGCCCATCGGCGCCTTCCTGCGCAAAAGCAGCCTGGACGAACTGCCGCAGCTGTGGAGCATCCTCACCGGCGACATGAGTTTTGTCGGCCCGAGGCCGGCCCTGTTCAACCAGGCCGACCTGATCGCCCTGCGCACGGCGCACGGCGTGGACGCATTGGTTCCGGGGCTTACCGGCTGGGCGCAGGTCAACGGCCGCGACGAACTGCCGATACCGGACAAAGTGGCGCTGGACGCGGAGTACCTGCGCCGCCGCTCGCTGGGATTCGACCTGCACATCCTGTGGCTGACCGCCATCAAGGTATTGCGCCGTGACGGCGTGTCCCACTGAGGCGCGCCGCCAACCGACTTTCTGTATACAGGCCATGATCAAAAACAAACTGCTGAGCCAGCCACGCGCCGTCAAGCAAGTGGTGGCGCTGCTTGCCGACGCCGTGATGGGCGTCGCCGCCGTGTGGGCCGCCTATTCGCTGCGGCTCGATACCCTTCACTGGCCCTACAGCCTGCACCAGTGGTGGCCCTACCTGCTGGCGCCGGTGCTGGCCGCGCCCATCTTCTGGCGCAACGGGCTTTACCACGCCGTGTTCCGGCACAGCGGCATGGCGGCCATGCGGGCGCTGGCCGTGGCTGTGTCGCTGTACTGCGTGCTGTTCTTCGGCGTCCTGATGCTGGCGGCCTGGCCCGACGTGCCCCGCTCCATCGGATTGCTGCAGCCGCTGATACTGATGCTGCTGATTGGCGCAAGCCGTGCCGTCGCGCGCCAGTGGCTGAGCGGCCTTTCAGCCGTCCAGCGCCACAGCCTGCCGGTCAGCCACCTGCTGATTTACGGCGCGGGCTCCGCAGGCGTGCAGATCGCCAATGCGATCGCCACCTCGCACGAGTTCAAGCTGTTCGGCTTCGTCGACGATAGCCCGACACTGCAAGGCCTGACCATCAACCGCGTGCCGGTCTACGCGCCGGCCGAGCTTCCCGCCCTGGTCGGGAAATACGGCATCACCGACCTGTTGCTGGCATTGCCGTCGGTCAGCAGGTCCCGCCGCAATGAAATCATCAACGGGCTGCAGCCCCTGCCGGTCCATGTGCGCTCCCTGCCCGGCCTTACCGACCTGGCCCATGGCCGCGTGGCCCTGGCCGACATCAAGGACCTCGAGGTGGAAGACCTGCTCGGCCGCGATGCGGTTCCGCCCGACCGCGCATTGCTGGCCCGCAGCCTGAGCGGCAAGGTGGTGCTGGTCACCGGCGCCGCCGGCAGCATAGGCAGCGAACTGTGCCGCCAGATATTGCAGGAGCACCCGGCGCGCCTGGTCCTCATCGAGCACAGCGAATTCGGCCTCTACACCCTGCAGCAGGAACTGCAGCAGCAGTGCCTGCGCCTGGCCGAGCGTTCCGGCGTCCATGTGGAACTGGTTCCCCTGCTGGCCAATGTGCGGGACTACACGCGCATGCTCGAGATTTTTCGCGCCTACCGGCCCCATTCGGTGTTCCACGCCGCGGCCTACAAGCACGTGCCCCTGGTGGAACACAACCCGGCCGAAGGCATCGCGAACAACGTGCTCGGCACGCTCAGCACGGCACGCTCGGCCGTCGAAACCGGCGTCAGCCAGTTCGTGCTGGTGTCCACCGACAAGGCCGTGCGCCCCACCAACGTCATGGGTGCCAGCAAGCGCCTGGCCGAAATGGTGCTGCAGGCCCTCTCGGCCATGCCGGCCGTCGCCTTCGAGGAGGGCCGCCCGGCCGGCAACCGCACCTGTTTTTCCATGGTGCGTTTCGGCAACGTGCTGGGCAGCAGCGGCAGCGTCGTGCCCCTGTTCCGGCGCCAAATCGAAAGCGGCGGCCCCATCACGCTGACGCATGCCGATGTCACGCGCTACTTCATGACCATTCCCGAAGCCGCCCAGCTGGTGCTGCAGGCCGGCGCCATGGCCGAAGGCGGGGAGGTGTTTGTGCTGGACATGGGCGAGCCCATCAAAATCATCGACCTGGCCCGCCGCATGGTCAAACTCTCCGGCTTCACCGTGCGGGACGACAGCCGCCCGGACGGCGACATCGCCATCGAGGTCACGGGCCTGCGCCCCGGGGAAAAGCTGTATGAGGAACTGCTGATCGGCGACAACCCGGCGCCGACCGTCCATCCGCGCATCCTGAAGGCACACGAAGACTTCGCGCCCTGGGCGGAGTTCCGGGCCGACCTGGAACAACTCGAGCGGGCCGTCGCCGTGAACGACACGGCGGCCTTGCGGGCCATTTTGCTCAAGCACGTGAGCGGCTTCACGCCGGACGAGCAGGACAGCGACCTTGTCAGCCTGGCGGGCGCCTAGGGCAGGCGCCTACAAGTCGGCGGCCTTGAAAGCCTGGCCGGCGCCGTCCTTGGCCGACAGCGTGGGCGCTCCGTCCAGCGGCCAGCGGATGGCCAGCGTCGGGTCGTTCCAGGCAATGCAGCGCTCCTGTTTGGGCGCGTAGTAGTCCGTGGTCTTGTAGAGAAAATCGGCGCTGTCGCTGAGCACCAGAAAGCCGTGCGCCAGGCCGGGCGGTATCCAGAGCTGCAGGTTGTTGGATTCGCTCAGTTCCAGGCCGGCCCATTGCCCGAAGGTCGGTGAACCGGGGCGGATGTCCACGGCCACGTCAAACACCGCGCCCCGCGCGACACGGACAAGCTTGCCTTGCGGCTGGCCCAGCTGGTAATGCAGCCCGCGCAGCACGCCCTTGGCCGATCGGCTGTGGTTGTCCTGCACGAAGCTGTGCGCCGTGCCGGTCGCGGCATCGAAGGCGCGCTGGTTGAAACTTTCAAAGAAGAAGCCGCGTGAATCTCCGAAAACCTGGGGCTCGATGACCAGGACATCGGGGATGGCCGTGGGGGTGACTTTCATCGCCGCCCTCCTTCCTTGAGCAGGCGCGTCAAATACTGGCCGTAACCATTCTTGGAAAGCGGCGCCGCCAGCCTCGCCAACTGAACATCATCGATGAAGCCGTTGCGCCAGGCAATTTCTTCCGGGCAGGCGATTTTGAGCCCTTGCCGGTGCTCCAGCGTCGCGATGAACTGGCCGGCGTCCAGCAGGCTGTCGTGCGTGCCGGTGTCCAGCCAGGCGTAGCCGCGCTGAAGGATTTGCACCTTCAGCTGGGCGCGCTCCAGGTACACCTGGTTGACCGCCGTGATTTCCAGTTCGCCGCGCGCGCTCGGCTTGATGGACTTGGCGATCTCCACGACCTGGTGGTCGTAGAAATAAAGCCCCGTCACGGCGTAATTGCTTTGGGGCGCTGCGGGTTTTTCCTCGATGCTGCTGGCCTTGCCGGCCGTATCGAAAGCCACGACGCCGTAGCGCTCGGGATCTTGCACATGGTAGGCAAAGACCGTGGCACCGTCCTGCTGCGCGTCGGCGTCCATCAACAGGGTATGCAGGTCGTGGCCGTAGAAAATGTTGTCGCCCAGCACCAGCGCGGAAGGCGCGCCGGCCAGGAACTTCTCGCCGATGATGAAGGCCTGCGCCAGCCCGTCGGGGCTCGGCTGGACCGCGTATTGCAGCTTCATGCCCCACTGCGAGCCGTCACCCAGGAGCTGCTCAAAACGTGGTGTGTCCTGCGGCGTGCTGATGATGAGCACCTCACGGATCCCCGCCAGCATCAAGGTGCTCAGCGGGTAGTACACCATGGGCTTGTCGTAGACCGGCAGCAGCTGTTTGCTGATGGCCAGCGTGGCAGGGTGCAAGCGGGTGCCCGAACCACCGGCAAGAATAATGCCTTTGCGTTGAGTCATGGGTATGGGTCCGGATGGTTCAGTCGGCATTGGATAACACCTGCGGCCATGCAGGGGCTCCGGGTTAAAGCGATACCGCAGTTTAGCGAGGTTCGAGGGGCCTTGAACCGCCCCTCCCCGCGCTAGGCCTGCGCCAGTTCGATGTCCTCAAGTTTCCAGAGACCCAGGCACTTGTCCGTGAACATGTTGTTGCCCTCGGTGCAGCCTTCGTTGATCAGCAGCTGGGGCGGCGGAAAGTTGAAGGGCGGCAACTGCTTGTTCAGGGGCCGCCAGAAGCCGGTTCCAAGGTCTTCATTCACCTTGCGCTCGGTGAACGTGGTGGTGAGCAGGTATTTGGCGCCCGAACGCTTGAAGTTCGCGATGATTTTCTGCGCGTCGGCGAATGACAGGTGAACCAGGCAATCCCTGGAAAAAATCAGGTCGGCGGCCGGCAGCTCGCTGCTGGCCAGGTTCAGGCACTGGAAGCTGACTTTCTCGTTGCCGAATTCGCTCTGATTTTTGGCGATCAGGCCTTCGACGATATCGACGCCGATATAACGCTCGACAGGCAGGTCGACATGGCGCATCCAGTACCAGTCCCCGCAGGGCGCATCCAGAAAAGTCTTGACGTCCAGGCTCTTGAGCAGGCGCGGTATCTCGCGCCGTATGACGGCCGTCTGCACCATGTCCGAGCCCTCGCCGGAGCGCGACTTGCCGCCGCCGAAGATGTTCTTGGCGTAGACCTCGGAAAATTTTTCCTTGAGCGCAAGACCCTGCACCGTCTCCGCGGGCGGGGGCCGCACCCTGGCAGCGCCGCTGAACACGCGCCGGATGATGCCGCGCGCGCGCGCCGGCAGCAAGCGCCGCAGGGGATGGAGCACGCAGTAGGTGAGCGGGCCCAGCGCCAGCCTGGCCAGCACCCGGGCCTTGACGCGCAAGGGCAGGCCCGCAAGCGCTCCCAAGCCGAGCCGGGAAGCCACCATCGCGGCCTGAAAGAAACCGCGCTGCCACATGCTCGAGGCAATCCTGGCATAGGCCAGCGGGACCGGCTCGCCCGAAGCGTCCCTCAATTCCGCCTCGCCCAGCTTCACGGTGAACCCCGACAAAAGGGCGTTGCACTCCTGGAGCACGATGGCGCCCATCTTGAGGCTGTCCTGCTGCGCATGGCTCCTGGCCTTGACCAGGGTGTCGGGAATGTGCACAAAGGAAAACGATGCGGCCATGCGAAACCACAGGTCGTAATCCTGGGTGGTGCGCAGCGTGAGGTCAAAGGTTCCGCATTCCGCAAAAGCCGCCTTGGGAATCAGCAGCGCGCAGCCGTGCAGCGCATTTTCCACGGTCAGCCAATAGCGGAACGCTTGCGGAGGAACGCCTTTCAAGGCCACCGACACCGCGCTGCCCGGGTCGTCGCTGAAGACCGCGTAATTGCTGTAGATGATGGTGCGCGGGCTGGCGGCGCCGGCCAGCGCCTGCATCTGCCGGGCGACCTTGTCGGCCATATAGAGGTCGTCGTGGCTCAGCCACGAGAAATAGTCGCCGGCCATCTTCTCGATGCCGTAATTCAGCGCCGAGGCGACTCCGCCGTTTTCCTTCTTGTAATAGCGGATGCGGTCGCCGTACGACAAGGCCACCTGCTCGGTCCGCCCGTCGTCGCTGGAGCCGTCGTTGACGACCACCACTTCGACATGGGGATAGGTCTGGGCCAGGGCGCTATCGATTGCCTCGGCAAGGTAGTTGCTACCGTTATAGACGGGAATGACTATGGAGACTAAGGCGGAGCTTGGCAGGTTCATTTGGGGGGTCGATCATCGTTCTTTTTCCGGGATTCCAGGGCGGCCGCCCTGGACCGCCGGAGCCAGGACACATTATCCGGTGAAACCCAGTGGTAGGCCGTGACCGCCAGTTGCCTGAACCAGAGAAAGAACCAGTAGCGGTAGGCGGTGCGCAGCAGCTGCCGGCCGGCCGCCTTCCAGGCCGGCACGGTCAGGAAGGCGCGGCCGTAGTAGTAATAGAGGGAGCCGATACCCCGCTTTTTGACCAGTGTGCCCACCGCGGTGTCCTCCGCCAGGATCTTGCGGACGTAGTAGTCCAGCGCCCCCACGATTTGCGCCGGATCCTGCGCGGCCAGGCTGTTTTCCGTATGCGTCCTGAGCCGGCAGGTGAAGGCCGGCATGGCGTCTATGCGCGCCAGCTTGGAGATGCGCCGCCACATGTCGGTGTCTTCGAAGCGGTGCATGTTCTCGTCAAAGCCCCCGGCTTTTTCGAACAGTTCGCGCCTGGCCATCACGGTGGGCAGGGTGATCGTCACGGGCCGGAAAAAGGCGATGGACGTGTAGATCCAGCCCGATACCGAGGCCCGGTAGTTTTCAGGGAGTGGGTTGCCGGAATAGTCGATGCAATGGGCCGAGGTATAGACCATGCCTGTTGCGGGATGGGCGTCGAGGTACTCGACCTGCATGGCAAGCTTGCCGGGCATGTAGAGGTCGTCCGAATCGAGAAAGGCGATGTAGCGGCCGCGCGCGCGCGACAGCGCATGGTTCCTGGCATTGGAGCGGCCTTTGTTGGCCTGCCGCAGGTAAATGACGCGGGGATCGGCCAGGCCCTGTATCACCTCGGCGGTGTTGTCGCTCGACCCGTCATCGACCACGATGAGCTCGAAGCGGGTGAAGCCTTGCGACAGCACGGACTCGACCGCTTCGCCAATGAAGTTCCCACGGTTGTACGTGGGCAGGATCACGCTGACAACAGGACCGACGGCGGCTGCCGCCCCGGCCTGCGTGTCAGTCATGGTTTGGACCACACGACGCGGTTGATGTAGTCCACATAGCTGAAGACAATCCGCAAAACCTGTTTGGAGACGTGCGGATTCTCGTAGTCGGCCACCGGCAGCACCGCGCGCCCGCCCGCCACGGCCTGGCTGGCCACGACCTTGACGGCGTCCAGCACCCGCTCCCGCTTGAGGCCGCTCATGATCAGCGTGCCCACGTCCATGCCTTCGGGGCGCTCGTGCGCATTGCGGATCGTGATGGCGGGAAAGTTCAGCAGCGAGGATTCTTCGGTGATGGTGCCGCTGTCGGACAGCACACAAAAGGCCTTGGTCTGCAGGTGCACATAGTCCAGGAAACCGAAGGGCTTGCTGAAGACGATCTTGTCGCTCAGCACGGACCGGTCCATCTCCTCCAGGCGCTTGCGCGTGCGCGGATGGGTGGACACGATGACAGGAAAGCCGTAAGCCTCCACCAGCGCGCCCAGCGTGTCGAGCAGGTCCGCCAGGGCGGCCGGCGAATCGACGTTTTCTTCGCGGTGCGCGCTGACCAGGAAGTACTGCTGCGCGTTCAGGGACAGCCGGCTCAGGATGTCGGATTTTTCGATGCCGGGCTGGTAATAGTCGAGCACTTCGCGCATGTGCGAGCCGGTCTTGAAAATCGTTTCCGGCCGGATGCCTTCGTCCAGCAAATAGCGCCGTGCATGCTCGGTCAACACCATGTTGATGTCGGAGAGATGGTCCAGTACCTTTCGATTGAGTTCCTCCGGAACCCGCTGGTCAAAGCAGCGGTTGCCGGCCTCCATGTGGAACACCGGTATCTTGCGGCGCTTGGCCGACAGCACCGCGAGGCAGGAGTTGGTGTCGCCGTACAGCATCACCGCATCAGGGGCCTCTTTTTCCATCACTTCGTCGGACTTCGCGATGACCTGGGCGATCGTCTGCGCCGCGTTGCCGCCGGCGGCCTCCAGGAAATAGTCCGGTTTGCGTATCTTCAGGTCGTCGAAAAAAACCTGGTTCAGCTCATAGTCGTAGTTCTGCCCCGTATGGACCAGCACGTGCCGGGTATGGGCATCCAGCTCGGCAATGACGCGGCTCATCTTGATGAGCTCGGGGCGCGTGCCCACAATAGTCATCACCTTAAGCATTGAGCTGCTCCTGAATGAAATCTAGCTTGAGCAGCAGCTTCTTGACGCCCTCGACTTCAAGGCGCTCGGTGTTGTGCGAGGTGTAGTCGTCAAAGGCGGCCATACCGGTTTCACCTTCGATGAAAAACTTGTTGTAGTTCAGGTCGCGGTTATCCGCGGGAATGCGGTAATACTGGCCCATGTCTTCGGCCTTGGCCATCTCCTCGCGCGAGACCAGGGATTCGTACAGCTTTTCGCCGTGGCGGGTGCCTATCACCCGGACCGGGGTCTCGGCGCTGTAGATTTCCTTGAGCGCCTGGGCCAGCACTTCCACCGTGGAGGCCGGCGCCTTTTGCACGAAGATGTCGCCTTGCCGCGCGTGCTCGAAGGCATGGAGCACCAGGTCCACCGAGTCCTCCAGCGACATCAGGAAACGGGTCATGGAGGGGTCCGTCAGGGTCAGCGGCTTGCCCGCCTTGATCTGTCCTACAAACAGGGGAATGACCGAGCCGCGGGACGCCATCACGTTGCCGTAGCGGGTGGCGCACAGCACCGTTTCGTTTTCCGTGCGGCTGCGCGCCTTGGCCACCATCAGCTTTTCCATCATGGCCTTGGACAGCCCCATGGCGTTGATGGGGTACACCGCCTTGTCGGTGCTGAGCACGACCACCCGCTCCACGCCCGCGGCGATGGCGGAGTTCATGACGTTTTCCGCGCCCAGGACATTGGTCCTGACGGCTTCCATCGGATAAAACTCGCACGAAGGGACCTGCTTGAGGGCCGCCGCGTGAAACACGTAGTTGACGCCCTTCATGGCGTCGTGAAGGCTGTCGGAATTGCGCACATCGCCGATGTAGAACTTCAGCTTGGCATTGTTGAAATCAATGCGCATGTCTTCCTGCTTTTTTTCATCCCGGCTGAAGATGCGGATCTCCCGCACGTCGGTCTCCAGGAAGCGGCGCAGCACCGCGTTGCCGAACGAGCCCGTGCCGCCCGTGATCATCAATACTTTGTCTTTGAACATGTGTCGCCCCGCCAACCGATAGGTTGCATTGGTTAAGTTGTTGCTCAGCGCTGCTCGTGCATACGCTCTATCAGCGTCTGCCATGGCGGCGCCACATAGCCCGTCGCGGCCTTAAAACGCTCGCCGTTCAGCGAGCGGTCAATCGCAAAATCGCTGTCGGGAACAATCTCGATTTTCTTGCCGTAGACCTGCGCGACCAGCGTCAGCAGCCTGAACTTGTCAATGGGCTCAGCCGCCACGTGGTACAGCCCGCGCAGCTCCGGCCGGGGCAGGACAAAGTCGCGCACCACCAGGGCAAGCTCCACCGTCGGCAAGCCCGAGAAAATCGCCCGCGTGAACCCCTTTACGCGGCCTTCCTGCGCCAGAAACCAGCCGACCAGGCTGCGGCTGCCCGACACCTCATGGCCGATGATGGAGGTGCGCAAGGTGATCGCATTCGGATAGTCCACCTCGCCCAGCAGCTTGGAACGCCCGTACAGGTCGTAGGCATCCGGGAAGTCGGACTCCAGGTAACCCCCCCTGGAACCCGAGAACACACAATCGGTGCTGATATGGACCAGCCGGGCGCCGGCGACGGAACACAGGGCCGCAAGCCGATGCGGAAGCAGGGTATTGATGGGGACGGCCAGAAGCGGATTGTTGGCATCGGCCAGTTGCTTGACCAGGCCGACACAGTTGATGACCGCATCCGGGCGCACTTCAGAGAAGGCCCGCACCAGGGAATCGTGGTTTTCCACGTCGACGCCGCCCAGAATGCGCGCTTTTCCCTTTGCCCCCGACGTGGACGATGCAGGAGTACCGCGCATCGTTCCCACCACCTCGTGCCCGCCAGCCCCGGCCGCGAGTGTCCTGAACATCGCGCTGCCCAGCATTCCGGTAACCCCGAGCACCAACAGTCTCATAGCTCTCTTTCGCTCATTAATCCAGCATGCCCCAATTTGGGGCGCCTCCCTCGTGCCGCAGGCCAGGGTCCGGGGCAATGTTACCATTGGGGAAATCGGCTACAGCTGGGGCTCCGCGGTGCGCAAGCGCCTTTGCCGGCATGCATGTCAGCATGGTGCAGGCAGACCAGCCGGACGGGCCGGGAGCCCGTCTTTACAAAGCCACGACACCCCACAGGCTCTCTTGTCAAACAATATGCAATGGACCAGAACAATTAGCGCGCGCCGGGGCTGGTTTGACCTGCGCCTGGACGAGCTGTGGCGCTATCGTGACCTCATCATGTTGCTGGTCAAGCGCGATTTCCTCGCGCTTTACAAACAAACCATACTCGGGCCGCTCTGGCATGTGGTGCAACCCCTGGTCTCGGCGCTGATTTTCAGCGTGATTTTCGGCCAGATCGCCAAAATCCCCACCGATGGCGCACCGCCGCTGCTGTTTTACCTGTCGGGTCTTCTGGGCTGGAACTATTTTGCCGCCTGCCTGACCAAGACCTCGGACACTTTTACCGCGAACGCCGGTATTTTCGGCAAGGTTTACTTTCCGCGCCTCGTCGTCCCGGTGTCCATCGTCCTGATCAGCCTGCTGACCTTTGCCATCCAGGGCGGCGTCCTGCTGGCCCTCATGGCCTACTTCGGCTGGCAGGGTGCGGCAATTCACCCCTCGCCCTGGGCTATCGTTGTCGTCCCCCTGCTTATTCTTCAAATGGCCGCGCTGGGTTTGGGCTTGGGCGTCCTGATCTCCGCGCTGACCACCCGCTACCGGGACCTGGCCTTTGCCCTGGCCTTTGGCATGCAACTCTGGATGTACGCCACCCCGGTGGTTTACCCGTTGTCGCAAGTGCCGGCCAACCTTTATCCCTTTGTCGCCGCCAACCCCATGACGCCGGTGGTTGAAACGCTGCGCCACGTCGTGCTTGGCTCGGGCACGCTGAACCTGCCCATGCTGGCCGTCAGCGTCGCCGAAACGGCCGTGATCCTGTTTTTGGGGATACTGGCCTTTGTCAGAGTTGAAAAAACCGTGATGGATACCGTCTGACCATGACCATTGCCATCAGCGTTGAAAACATCAGCAAGGAATACCGTCTCGGGACCATCAACCACGGCACGCTGTCCCACGACCTGCAGAGCTGGTGGGCGCGCGTGCGCGGCAAGGAAGATCCCAACGCCAGCCTCCATGCAAACGAATCGGCCACCGAAAATGCCCATTTCCTGGCGCTTGACGACGTGTCCTTCCAGGTCCAGCAGGGAGATGTGCTCGGCGTCATCGGCAACAACGGTGCCGGCAAGTCCACCTTGCTCAAGATTCTTTCGCAGGTCACGGCCCCGACACGCGGGTCAGTCCGGCTCAATGGCCGCATCGCCAGCCTGCTTGAAGTCGGCACCGGGTTTCATCCGGAGCTGACTGGCCGTGAAAACGTTTTCCTGAACGGCGCCATCCTCGGCATGCGCAAAGCCGAGATACTGGCCAAATTCGACGAGATTGTGGCGTTTGCCGAGATCGAAAAATTCATCGACACCCCCGTCAAGCGCTATTCCAGCGGCATGTACGTGCGCCTGGCTTTTGCCGTTGCCGCGCATCTGGAACCGGAAATCCTGATCCTCGACGAAGTGCTCGCCGTGGGCGACGCCCAGTTCCAGAAAAAATGCCTCGGCAAAATGAAGGAAACCGGCTCACAGGGGCGCACCGTCATTTTCGTGAGCCATAACCTGGCGGCGGTGAAGTCGCTGTGCAACAGCGCGATCAGCCTTTCCAAGGGAAAAATCGTCCGCGCCGGCCCGGTAGCTTCAGTCGTCGACGAATACCTGGGCCATGGCTTTCGAAACACCCATGAACTCTCCTGGGCCGACGATGAGCCTGCGCCGGGTAACGAGAACGTCACGGTTCACAAAATCATGGTGTCCGCACAGGGAAATCCGCAAGCAGCACTGACGGTCGCGACCGCGCTGCAAGTGGAATTGAGCTACAGCCTGCTGCTGGACGACGTGCTCTTTTATGCAAGTTTTCACCTCAGAACCATCTCGGGGGAATGCATTTTTGTGAGCTCGCAGGACCCGCGGCAGGTCGGCAAGGGCCGGTATTCCAGCGTTTGCCACATTCCGCCCAATCTGTTAAACACCGGCACTTACACGCTCCACATCTACTTTGTGCGAGACGGCAATACCGTGCTGTTCGAGATGGAGAATCCCCTCGTGTTTGAAGTTCAAGATGATCGGCGAGTCGCCAATTCCTGGATGGGGGAACTCCCAGGAGCAGTGCGGCCCAAGCTTCAGTGGGATTTTTCGCGGGTTTGAACACATGAACAAAAAGCCGATCTACGTCACCCAGCCCTTCCTCCCGCCCCTGGAGGAGTTCATTCCGTCCCTGCAGGCGATCTGGGACAGCAAAGTCCTGACCAACGGTGGGCCGTTTCACCAGCAGTTGGAAAAAGCGCTTTGTGAATACCTGGGCGTCGAGCACCTGTCGCTGTTCACCAATGCGACGATCGCGCTGGTAACGGCGCTGCAGGCCCTGGAGGTCGAGGGCGAGGTCATCACCACCCCCTACTCCTTTGTCGCCACGGCGCACTCGCTGCTCTGGAACAAACTCAAGCCCGTCTTTGTCGATATTGAGCCGGACACCCTGAACCTCGATCCCGCGCGTATCGAGGCCGCGATCACGCCGCAAACGACCGCCATACTGCCGGTGCATTGCTATGGTTACCCATGCGACGTGACGGCCATCCGCAAGATCGCCGAAACCCACAAGCTCAAGGTGCTGTACGACGCGGCGCATGCCTTCGGGGTGAGTTTTCAGGGCCAGAGCCTTCTCAAGCAGGGCGACCTGTCGGTCTTGAGCTTTCATGCCACCAAGGTGTTCAACACCTTTGAGGGCGGCGCCATCATCTCCCCCGACCTGGCCACCAAGCAAAAGATCGACCGCCTCAAAAACTTTGGTTACGTCAACGAGGTCACCGTTGAAAGCGCGGGCCTGAACGGCAAGATGAGCGAGATTCACGCGGCATTCGGCCTGCTGCAGCTCAAGCACATTGACGAAGCCCGGCAGCAGCGCCGCTTGGTGGATGCGCACTACCGCCGCGCGCTGGCACCGGTGAAGGGGATAAAAATCCTGCCTCTGATAGAGGAACAGGAAACCAGTTATTCCTACTTCCCCCTTCGCGTGCGGAAAGACTACCCGACCAGCAGGGACGAGCTGTACCAAAAACTCAAGGACGCGGGGATTTTTTCGCGGCGCTATTTCTACCCGCTGATCAGCGACCTGACGCCGTACCGGAACATGCCGTCTTCCGACCCCTCATTGCTCCCGGTGGCCCGCCAAGCCGCCGAGGAAATACTGTGCCTGCCGATCTACCCGGGCCTCTCGGCGGCCCAGATCGAAGAAATCGTCCAGCTCATCAGCGGGTAAGCCGGCAAGCATCGTGCGCAGCCTGGCCATCATGCAGCCCTATTTCTTCCCGTACCTGGGGTACTGGCAGCTGATCAGCGCCGTCGACAAGTTCGTCATCTATGACGACGTGAATTACATCAAGAGCGGCTGGATCAACCGCAACCGTATCCTGGTAAACGCGGAGCCCACCTACATCACCGTCCCGCTCGAAAGGGCCTCGCCCTACAAGACCATTGCGGAAACCAACGTGGATGGAAGCGGCCGGTGGCGAGGCAAGCTGGCCAAAATGGTCGCACTCTCTTACGGAAGAGCGCCATTTTTCTCCGAGGTATTTCCCTCCATTGAGAACCTGATCCGGCACGAGACACCCAGCCTGTCCGCCTACCTGGCCCACCAGATCAGTACACTCGCGGGCTTGCTGGACATCGATACGGAGTTTGCGCTCAGCAGCGCAAGCTATGACAATCGTCATTTGTCGGGGCAGGACCGGGTTCTGGATATCTGCGAAACCGAGGAAGCGGGCACCTATGTCAATGCAATCGGCGGAAAGGCCATTTATGATCCGGCCGCTTTTGCACGGCGGGGCATTGATTTGCGCTTCATCTCGACCTCATCCTTTGATTATTCTCAAGCAGCGCCCAAATTTGTCCCCCATTTGTCCATCATTGACCTCTTAATGCAGGTAGGATTTACGGGCGCAAAACAGCATCTGCAGAGCTACGAACTCATCGAATGAGCTCCAAACCAGCCCAACCTTCAACCCCAACCCTCATCACATCATGAGCAAAATTCTGACCCCCGCATACGATCTGGCCGAACTGTCGAGTGAAATAAAAGCCCTAGGCAAAGACGGAGGCGTTCTTCTCATCCGCAAGGGAATGGACCTGTTCGACAAAGAGGGCTGGGCCAAATTCCTGGCGGAGAACTGCGGCTTGAAGCTCGATACGCGGCAATACAACCTCGCGGAAAAAATCGAGCACTCTCGCTGGTGGGAAATTTCCTACCAGCCGGACAAATCGACGGTGTATGCGCACAGCAATACCCGGCATCCGCTGCACAACGACAACTCCTGGTTTTCGGACCCAGCGGAAATCAACTTCTTCGTCATCGAAAAGCAGGCGCTGTCCGGTGGCGAACAATCAATCTATGCGCTGGACCGCCTGATGTCCGACCTTGCCGATGATGAACCCGCCTTGCTCGCGGATCTCACCTCCGTCGAAGTCACCATCCAAAAAGGCGCGGGTGAATACTTCAACAAGACCCCGATCATCAAACTTCGGCCCGAGCCCAACATTTTCTGGAACTACTACCGCACCGACAAAAGCGATCCCGCCGTCAAAGCCATGTGCGAGGCCTTTTTTGCGTACCTCGAAAAACGGGAGAAAACCTCGAGCGTTGAATTCATCCATTGCGACAGCGGTGATTGCCTCTGCTTCCACGACCAGAAAGTCCTGCACGGAAGGACCGCTTTCACCGCCACCAAGCCGTTTGAGCGCATCCTGTTCCAGTCCATGTGGAAAATCTGACCCACAGCTTCCGCCTCTCTCCTTTTCTACACATCAATCACTGGAATACCCAGGACCCAACATGCCCCAACAAACTCCCGCCATCAAGTCCATCGAAAGCGCAGTCCAGGACGTGCCGGGTTGGACCCCGCTGGACCAACTCTATTCGCTCTTCATGCTGGGCATGTCAACCTCCGGGCTTGAGGGAGACATCCTGGAACTGGGCTCCTGGTGCGGCCGCTCCGCCATCGCCCTTGGCTTCGCCGCGCGCCTCGGAAAAGGCACCAAGGTGCATTGCGTCGACCTGTTCCCCGAGAAATCCGACTGGTACGAGAACAAGGATGGTTCCTATTCGTTCAAGGTGACGATAGGTGGCAAGGTTTTCGAGGCCTACCACGAACAAACCGTCTGGAAGGAGCCCTTCGAGCGCGACATTGTTCCGGTGTACGACCGCGACCCGAGTTTGCTCAAGACTTTCCAGAAATGCATTGCCGACCAGGGGCTGCAGGACGTGGTCACGCCGTTCCGCGGTGACCTTGAACTGTTTTCCAGCCAGGCGCCGAAAAACTTTCGCTGCAAACTCGCCTTTATCGACGGCGACCACAGCTACGAAGCGGTTTGCAGCGATATCGCGCGGGTCGAAAGGCATCTGGTGCCCGGCGGCTGGATCTGCTTTGACGACGCATTCTCGTCCTATGACGGCGTCAACCAGGCCATCACCGACAAGATCATCAACAGCCCCCGCTACGAAATGGCGCAGCAGTTGACGCGAAAGCTCTTTGTCGCGAGGCTCATAGGCTGAAGTGCGTGCTGTGGGGCTTGCACAAGACCCAGGGCAACGAGCGGCAGCTCCAACGGGCCAACCCGGGGAAGAGGGGGTTGCCGGCAAGACAGTTTCCGGCGACGGCTCCTTACCACGTTGCCATCGCCCGCAGGGGCAGAAACACATGAACGCAGCCCCATGAAAATCGGCTTTCTAGGCAATGCCAACAATTACCCGTTCACACTGGCGCGCGCCCTCAAAAGCAAGGGCCATTCGGTCGTATTTCTCGTGGACAGCGACAGCCCGCTGAACCGCCCGGAGAGCCGCTATCCGGAGATCACCGTACCCTATCCCGACTGGATCGTGGACTTCAAAGGCATCAGCTTGTGGGACAGCACGCCAGGCGATGGCCTGCTCGAGCAGGCACTTCATATCCTGCGCTCATGTGATGCCGTAGTGCTCAATGAATTTGCTCCGTCGGTATCGGACTGGATAGGGAAGCCCGCCTTCGCCTTGCTGACGGGGACGGACCTCGAAATACTGGCGGACCTGCAATACCTGGATTTCGCCTATCCTCTTCCGCGCTTTCACCTGCGACAGCTGTTTCGCCGCTCGCAGTGGACGGCGCGCCGATTACAAATCAGAAGTCGCGAGCAATTACGCGCCAAAATCGACCGGCAGCGCAGCGGGATACGCAAGGCCGCGGGCCTCAGTTATTTCCCCAGGGGCTTGCTGAAGAACGGTGACCGGTTGCTGGATGAAATCGGCGCGCCGCCCGCCCATCGTGTCTTCTTCATGCTTTCCGACATAGAGCGCTATGACTATGCGCCTTACCCCGCCAATAACAAACTGCGAATCCTCAACGTCGCCCGCATTACCTGGAAAAAACCCCGGGAACATTTCATTTGCGAACTCGACTACAAGGGCACCGACGTGCTGATCCGCGGATTGGGCCTGTTCATCCGAAATAACCTGGGCGCACCCGCCCTGGATATTCGTCTCGTCCGCAAGGGTGCGGACATCGAAGCGACTGAGCAATTGATCCGGGAGGAAGGGTTCGAGAACTCGGTCACCTGGCTAGAAGCCATGAGCCAGACCGAGCTCTATGAGGAGTACAAGTCCGCGGATATCGTGACCGAACATTTTGGCGAGGGCAGCATAGGCATGGGAACGCTCGATGCGATGGCAACCGGACGGCCAGTCATCACTCGCTGCAGTCCGGAGGTCTTGAAACGGGAATTGGGCGAGGAATCACCCATTTGCCACGCCGCAACGGCACAGGAAATCTGCGACCAGTTGACGCGGTTAAGCGCCAGCCGGGAAATCCGGGAGAAAATCGGCATGGACTCCCGTCGTTATGTAGAACAATACTTCTCACCGGAACGAGCCGCGGATCTGGTCCTGGAAAAATTACAACATGCAGCCTGATACCCCAACATCACAACCGGCCCTGGCGTGCCCGCAACATGCTTTGCCGCTGGAGCCGCACAGCGGCCATCTGAAATGCCCCGAGGGTTGCCAGTTTCCGGTCTCGGGCCACATCGCGCGCTTCGTCCCCACCGACAACTATGCCTCGGCCTTCGGCCTGCAATGGAACTACTACCGGACCACCCAACTCGACTCGCAGACCGGCCTGACCATCTCCACCGACCGCCTCCGGCGCCTGCTGGGCGGGACTTTCGACGCGGTTGCCGGCAAGCAGGTCCTGGAGGCAGGCTGTGGCGCGGGCCGTTTCAGCGAACTCTTGCTGAAAGCTGGTGCTCATCTTTCTGCCGTTGACCTGTCCAGCGCGGTGGACGCAAACTACAAGAACTGCAGTCACTTCGAACACTATCGGGTGTCCCAGGCCAGCATCCTGGCCCTTCCTTTCACCCCGGAGCAATTCGACGTTGTCGTTTGCATCGGCGTGATCCAGCACACGCCGAACCCGGAGCAAACCATGTCAGCCCTGTGCCGGCAGGTCAAGCCGGGCGGCCTGCTTGTGATCGATCATTACACCCAGGGCTATCCCGAGACCCTTTCAAGGCGCATCGTCCGCGCCGTGCTGCTGAAACTGCCGGGCCGCTGGCCGCTGCGGGTCTGCAGCGCACTGACCGCGCTGCTGTGGCCCCTGCACCGCCTGTTCTGGTGGGGACGCGCCAGGCCCGTCTTGCGTAGCCTCAGGCCTTGGTTCTTACGCGCCTCGCCGGTTGTGGACTACCACGATGCCTATCCGCAGCTGGGTCCGGCGCTGCTGAAGGTATGGGCCACGCTCGATACGCACGACACCGTGACCGATTTCTTCAAGCACCTCAGAAGCGCGGACGAAATCAAGACCCATCTCGAGAAATGCGGCATGCACGAGATAGAGGCTTATTACGCGGGCAACGGCGTCGAAGCACGCGCACGCAAGCCGCAACAAGCGCCGCACCCGCGGCCGGCCGCCTGATGTGCGGCATCGCAGGCATCCTCGGCCAGGCGTCGCCCGAGCGGGTCGCGGCGATGGTCAAGGCCATGCACCACCGGGGCCCTGACGATTCCGGCGTGTTCCATGAACCCGGGGTCGCACTTGGCATGGCCCGGCTGGCAATCATCGACATCACCCCCGGCGGCCACCAGCCGATGTGCGCCCACAATGGCCTTGTATGGATCGTCTACAACGGCGAGCTTTATAACTTCCACGAGGAACGCGCCCTTCTGGAAAAGAAGGGGCACAGCTTCCAGTCACGTTCGGACACCGAAGTTGTCCTTCGCATGTACGAAGAGTATGGAGACGATTTCCTGCTCCGCCTGCGAGGCATGTTCGCCCTGGCAATCTACGACAAGCGCAAGGGGCCGGGAAAAGAGAAATTCCTGCTCGCGCGCGACCATCTGGGCATCAAGCCGCTGCTTTACAGCCGAAGCGCCGGCAAGCTGATTTTCGCGTCGGAAATCAAGGCCCTGCTCGCCAGCGGCATGGTCGCCCCCCATGTGAACCCCGAGGCCTTGCGCCTGCTGCTGACCTTCGGGTCGGTCGCCCAGCCGCAAACCATGATCAAGGGCGTGCACATGCTGTTGCCCGGGCACCGCCTGACGATAGAAGGCGGCAACCAGCGCATTGAACGGTTCTGGCGGCTCGATACCGGCCGCCGCGGCGACCTCGCCGGCCTGCCGTATGAGGAGCTCGTCTCAATCACGCGCGACTCGCTCGAAGAGAGCGTCAGGCTGCAGATGGTCAGTGATGTCCCGGTAGGCGCCTTCCTGAGCGGGGGCATCGATTCCTCCTTGCTGGTTGCGCTGATGGCGCGCAACAGCAGCCACCGGGTCAGGACTTTCTCCGTCGGGTTCGAGGCCGAGGGGGCTTCGATGGACGAGTCCAATGACGCGGCCCGCACGGCCGCCTATATCGGCACCGACCATGCCCGCGTGGTGGTCACCGGGCAGGAAGTTCGCGACCGCATCCACCATATCGCCGGCGCGCTGGACCAACCATCGGTCGACGGCGTCAACTCTTACTTTGTATCACTGGCCGCGCGCCAGGCGGTTACCGTCGCCATCTCGGGCACAGGGGGCGACGAGCTTTTTGCCGGTTACCCCTGGTTCATCACGATGACCAATTACGGCGAACAGGAGGCAACCCTGGGCGCCGCAAGCCTGCCCGCGAAATTGCTCGCGGCAGTGGCCCGCAGCCCGATGTGGGACAGCCTGAACAGCACCCGGCTCGGTCCACGGCTGGAAATGGCGCGAAACTCACATGGATTTCTGGCGCGCTTCGCGCGGATCTACCAGATCTTCGGCAATGCGGGCGCCGGGAAATTTCTGGCGCAAGCCTATCGAAGCCAGGCCTCGGTCGGCCGCGAACCCTCCCTGGACATCCTGCAAGCCGACGAGATGCCCGGCGCCACCACGCTCGAGAGGGTTTCCGCCCTGTGCATGCGCGGCTACACCCAGAACCAGTTGCTGCGCGACATAGATGCCGTGTCGATGTCCCATTCCCTGGAGGTGAGGGTACCGTTTCTCGATCCTTTGCTGGCCGACCTGGCCATGGCGCTCCCGCGGTCGGCCAAGCTGGGCAAGCTGACGGGCGTTCCCAACCCCGAAACGGCCAGCTACCGGGATACGGGGACCAAACGCGTGCTGATCGATGCCGCGCAAGGCCTGCTGCCGCCCGGAATGGACCAGCAAGCCAAGCGCGGCTTCGGCATGCCGTTCGGCACATGGCTCAAAGGTCCGCTCAAGGATGTGTTTGACGACGCACTGTCGCCAGCGTCCGTCGCAAAGCGCGGCTTCTTTGATCCCGAGGCGGTGGCCGTCCTGAAGTCCAGCTTTTCCGCCAACGCGGCAAGCTGGCCGCAACCTTGGCTGCTGATGATGACGGAGCTGTGGGCCCGGGAGGTGCTTGACGCTCCGGCCGCTCCGATGGCGTAGCAAATGCGAGGCTCGCCGTGAACACTCCCGACACCTCCGCCCCGCCAAGCAGCAACTCCCGAACACGTGTGCTGTTTCTCGCGTGGGGCGACTCCATCCATGCGCGGCGCCGCATCGGGATATTCACCGCGGACCCGTCGTTTGAAGTCGGGGTCATCTCGACCTTCGCCTACGAGTTCGGAAATGCGAAGAACTACTACCTCTCAAAAGCCATGCCCGCGCAAGAGCCCAGGCATGACCTGATGAGCCGCATCAAGCGCTGGATCAACAGGAATCGCGCCCTCCCGCTGCATTGGCTCATGAAGCCTTTCGACAAAACCACGACACTGCTGGAACACAGCGTTCTGCTCAATGACATACTGATGGTCAGGCGTTATGCGCGCGAGTTCAAGCCCGACCTGGTGTTTGTGCAGACCTTGCTCTACCCTTGCTACCTGGCGCTGTTGCTGCCCAGAAGAATTCCCCTGATGATCACTTTCTGGAATGGCGATGTCACCTGGTGGGCGCAGCATGACGGCGTCGAACGTGCCTTCAAGAAAAAATTGGTCGAACGCGCCTCCCGGCGCGCAGCGGCGATCACGGTCAACTCCGGCGCCGCGCGGGATGCCTGCCTGGGCTATGGCGCCAGTGAGGACAAGGTCAAGCTGATCCGCTATCCCGGTGTGGACCTGCAATTATTCAACCCTTCGGTTGCGCAGGAAGAAGCCAGACAGGCACTCGCGATCACGGCACGCAATGTGGTGCTGTGCCCTCGCGGCCTTGGCGGTTACCTCAACAGCGACGTGATCATCGAGGCCGCCAGCCTCGTATTGGCGCAGGTGCCCGACACACTGTTCGTTTTTATATCGGGGGTGGGAAGCGAGGAGCTGTGGCATGAGCATCTTCAAAGGGCTTCTGCCTTGGGCATCGCCGGGAACTTGAGACGCGACGGCAAAGTAGACTGGAAAACCATGCCGCTGTATTACCGCGCTGCGGACGTGATGGTGTCGCCATCATCGAACGACTCGCTGCCCAATTGCATGCTGGAAGCCATGGCTTGTGGCGTGCCAGTCGTCATGGGAGACATCCCCCAAATCAGGGAGTGGGTAACTCACAATGAGAATGGACTGCTTGTGCCGCCACGAGATGCGCAAATACTGGCGAATGCAGTACTTGCCGTGCTCAGGTCCGATGTCCCCGTGGAGGAATTTACCGGGAAGAATTTGCGCTTGGTCGAAAGCGAAGTTGACAGTCGGACAGTAGCGGGACGAATCAAGCAACTTGTGAAGAGTGTCGCGGCATAGAGAGGCAACGGCCGTATCACGACCAGTCTTCAACCGCCTTCAAGGCCTGGAGTTCTCGCCGTGCGACGCCATTGTTTGTTCGTACACGTCGAGCATCGATCTGGCGTATCGGTCAAACCCGTAGTTGATTTCAGCGAGCTCACGCGCCTTCAAACCCATCTCTTGGCGCAGTCCGCTATCAGTTGCCAGCCTGTATAGCGCATGAGACAAGGCATTGGCGTCGCCGCGCGGCACGGCCATTCCCCCTAGTGGTGCAAAGCAGATGTCCGGCAGCGGTGTTCCATCAAAAACCACAGAAGGAACCCCGCATGCCGCAGCCTCCATCGCCATCATGCCAAAACTCTCGGCCATAGACGGCATCAGATGAATATCCGTTGCATGAAAGAACTCTGCCATCGCTTCATCACCCTCGATTTCGCCTAGCTCGCGCACCGGAAATTTTCCGTCGATACGGGAAAACATGCCCTGTCGCTGACAGGTCAGTATTTGTATGGGCAAATCCGCAGGCAACAATTCGATAGCTTTCAGTGCGTACTCGAAGCCTTTAAACGCGCCCTCAAGAGCGCGCATGCCTATGACAAGACGGTCCGCTGACAAACCCAGTTTGGCCTTCGCCGCCAGCTTCTCTCCTGGATGAAAGATGCCCAGGTTTAATCCGAAGGGGATTAAATGCAGCGGAAACTGCCGGAGCAACGGCGATTGCTCAACAAGGCGCTGCATCCATTGGCTTGCAACCACAAGATGCATTTTCGAGTTCCGGTACGAAAAATCCTTCAGCTTGAAATTGAGTGCAGCGGTGTCTCGCCTGAGTGCGAATGGATAGTCCAGATGCGGACATGGATCGCACCCCGTTTTCCAGCCTTCACAATCCAGCGGATGTATGCAATGGCCTGTCAGGGCCCACGGATCATGCAGCGACCATACGCTCGGTTTTTTTCGCGTTAACCATGGCAAAGCAAGGTAACTGAAAAACTGGTTATGAATGATGTGATAGTGGACAACATCGGCATCCTTGAACGCCTGATTAAATGGCAACAGAAAAGACTGCGGGTACAAGACGTTATGCAAACCCAACACGTTCTCGACTTTGCGGACCCTATAGGCAAGTGACTCGGTAACCCGGCTAATCCGGGCGGGTACAAGCGAAATGGATTCCGGACTCGTGGATTGCTTCACACTGACAGCTTGCCGTGCGTGGTGACCGTGGCTCTGCAGCCAGGAAGTCAAAGCCCCTCCATTGAACCGATGTCCCATCACATCGGTGTAATTCACTTGCAGTACGTTCATCTACGAGTCAATCCGCCATAGTGCCAGGCATTTGTCGCCAAACAGCCCGCCACCCTCGGTGCACGCTTCGTTGATATAGCGCTCCGCCTTAGGCAGGTTATAGGGCGCCTTTTCGAGATTCAACGGACGCCAGATATCCCCCTCGTAAAGATCACTATTGGAGGCCCGGTCAGTAAACGTGGTCGTCAACAGCCATTTAGCTCCGCTATTGCGAAACTGCTCAAGCGCGGACAAACCATCGGCAAAGCTCAAATGAACCAGGCAATCCCGACAAAAGATCATGTCAGCAACAGGCAGGGGACCGGTAATGATGTTGATTCTCTGAAAGCTGCGCTTCTCGTCGCCATACTCCGCGGTATTTTTATCGACAATGGTTTGAACAATATCGCCGCCTGTGTATTTCACGTCACCAAGCTCTACATGACGCATCCAGTTCAGGTCGCCGCAAGGCACGTCGAGAAAGTGCTTGACGCCCAACTCCTTGAGCAACAGCGGGATCTCACGGCTGATCACACGAGTTTGCTCAAGCGTCGAACCACCACCGGATCTTGATTCTGTTCCTTCAAATCCGTTGCGCTGATAAATTCCATCGAAATCCAGCGAGGCCCTCTTGCCGTCCGGATGAGTTTTTTGGGAGATGCCGGATGGCACAGCACCCGACGCGCGGATACCGCGCAGGTAGGCCAGAACTGGCGAAGGAAGGATGGTGCGGATAAAGCGTTTAATCATAAAAATCCTTGGTCCCTATGTCGATTTCCTATTTTCTCATCGAAGAAAAGCCGAAGGCGAATTAGTTTGAGTGTGCTGGAAGCGCGTTTTCGCAACGCTCCGCGTGTCTTCGCCGTAAGCGCTAGGCCCGAAAAGAAGAGGGCGGGTTACTGTGGATCGGACGGCCGCGCAATTGCATAGAGATAGTAGGCCCCGGCAGCAAAAGTGATGGGTTTAACCGACAGGCCCGCGGGAGGGCCTCCCTCGACATCAGGCCGTTTATGCGTCATCGGGTCATAAACGATGTAATCGATTTTTTCACGCATGACAAACGACCACACGTTTTCATCTTTATTGAGATCATTTCTGGTGTAGAAAGACGTCAACATGCGGCTCGGCAGAACTTCACTGGAGTAAGACAGAAGAAGTACCCTCACATTACTTCTAGGATCGGAATCCAGGTATCGCATGCGAGATAACAGCGGTGCGACAGAGAGATTACCTTTCAACGCCGCCACGAGCGGCTCCGTGAAATTGAGAAAGGCCAATCTTGTGCTTTGAATATTGAACCCAAGCAGAAGGCACACGGCAAGCGCGGCAAGCCAGGCAAGTGCCGGCTTCTTTTCCATCCATAGTTGATATCCCAGAATCAAGACGAGCCCGGGAATAAGCAATGCGGGGAAAAAGTAGCGGGGCGCAATAACTGACGGCCTCAGCAGCACCCAAACGCACAAGGCGACTACGCTACCGGCGGCCAGCCACAGCGCTTTTCGGCCACCCTCGGATTGCCAGGGTTTCATCAGCAACGCGGGAACCAGCATTAACCACATGGGTGAAATGCCTCCGTGCTGCATCGGGTATTTGCCGAAAGTCACCGCAAATGGGTAGGTTCTCACAATCCATCGGGTGTACTCGGCATTGAACCAGACTTGGTCCACGTCGAACTTCGGCGTAGTTTCACGCATGCGAAGAAAGGGGGCAAATGGGTCGCCAAATAAAATCCCATTCTTGAGCCACCACCCGAGCACAAACGCGCAAACAACCGCAGCTGCCGCGATCAGCGCAATCGTCCAGAGTTTTTTGGGGTCCTTCCACCAAATACCCACCAACGGAATACCCAACACGAACGGCAGTATCAACGCATAAGACAGCTTGGCCATCACCGCGCAAGCAGCCAGAAACCCAAACAGGAATATCTCGCGGCGTATCAGCGACGGCGACAGGAGTCCCGGCATGTACAGCAAAGCGGCGAGAAGATACATCAGCCCGACCAGGTCGGTTTTCCCGTCCCATGCAACAAGCGTTACCGCGGAGCTTGTAATGGCGAAGGCCACGAACACCCAGGCCGAATCGGTGGTAGCCTTGACCGCCTTCGCGGACTGCCAAAGCAACGCAAGAATGGCCAGCAGCACTGGCCACATCGAAAACTTGGCGGAGACGAAGCCCAGCGTGTCGCCGCCCCAGAGGTACAGGGCGGCATACGGCATTTCCGCAATTGCGGGAAGAACACCGAACGACTCATAGGCGGCCAACAAGGTGTAGGAGCCGGTGGCCGCCATGAGCTTGGGCTGGGCCATATAGTAGGCAAGCGCGTCCGTGCCGGGCATGGAAAACGATGCCGCCAACAAACCAAACGCCAGCACCACGACGCCGCAGGCAAGGATCCGGGACAACAGCGAACGCGGGAGCAGCTCGGTCAAATCGAATCGACGCAAACGTAGCGGGACAAGCAGCAGGCTGCCGATCACCAGCGCGGCAAACAGCGCGACGACCGCGGGCCATCGGAGCAAACCGGCCACCGCGACGAGCTGCAACATGATCGCGAGCACAGCGTGGCCCAGGGCAAAAGTCAAAACCAGGCTTTGCTGTGCTTCGGCTTTCCAGCTGAACAGGCGTCCAGCGCACCAGGCCGTCACTGCATAGACAGCCACGAGGCCTGCGGCACTTGCCGCAAGGAGAAGAATCGACAGATTAGAAAATGTAGTCACGATGGAAGAATTTCTGCACCAACTGCGCGAGCCAGACGGGCGACTCCAGCAAAGGGGTAGCGCCCCAGGCCAGGAGCAATAGCCCGATCAGCCAAAGGCAAAGCAACAGCAGCAGCAGGCCATCCCGGATGCGATGCAACTTGTCTGGTTTATTCAAAATCAACTCCATAGAACTTCGCCCGGACCTGGCACCGTGCGTAAAGAGTTCAACACCTGATCAGCCAACATGGTCCACCTCGCGACCTCGTTTAAGCAACTCGAATATCTTTTCCCGCCCGGGCAGAAGCACAAAAAACAGTCCCCCTAGCGTCGTCGCGAGCAACACGATGGCATGGTAAAAAAGCGTGAAGGCCAAGGCCGCGGGCCCCGTCACGCTGACCAAGGCCAGCGCTTTGAGCGAGAAATATTCGAATGTCCCGATAAATCCAGGCGAGGAAGGAATCATGGTGCCAACGGCAATGGCGAGCATCACAAAAAGCAAAGGCATGAAGCCCAGCTGTATGCCCATGGAGCGGGCAATCAATAACATGATCACAACCTCCAGCGCCCAAATCGCCAGCGAATAAGCAGCGAAAAGAACGATTTCTCGAGGCCTGATCCCATCTCTGATACCTGAAATCAGGTTATCCACGACAACGAGAATCCGTTTATAGATGCCCTCGGGAAGAAATCGGAGATAGCGCACCAGCAGCGCTTGCAAGGTACCGCCAAAAACCGGCACCATCACCAGAACAACGCAGCCAACCAGCGAGGAGACAGCCAAAACATATCCACCGCTGCGGATCCACGCGCTGGCCGGAAGAAAAATCAGCACCATCGCAATCAGGCAAGCGGTAATCAGCAGATCACCGACCTTCTCAACGACCACCGTCGCGAGCACGGTGCTCTTTGAGATGGAGGTGCGGCGTCCGAGTAAATAGATTCGGGCGATATCGCCCGCCCTTGCCGGCAGCAGGTTGTTCATCATATAGCCGACCATCAGCGCCCGCAGCAGCGTACCGGTTCTGGGCTTGAGATCCGCATGAAACAAGGCCCGCCATCGCGTGGCCCGCAGCAGATAGTTAATTGGAAAAAGCAGGGGCAACGCCAGCAAGTACGAGATATCGGCGCCTGAAAGGTACTTGAGTACGTCGCCTATGTCATAGCTGGAGATGATCCAGGCCGCCAGGCCCAGGCTAAAACTCATCCCCAGTATGTTCTTGTACTTCACTTCGAAGCTTTAGGCGCAGCATCAAGAACGACTTGACCCAGCACTTCGCTCATGTCGTGCGCCACTTTTTGCCAATAGAGATTCTGCCGCGCAAATTTTTTGCCTCCGGTGCCGACACGCCGGCGCATATCCGGATCGAGGAGCAATGACTCCATCACAGCGGCAATTTTGAGCGGGTCCAGGCCGTCACTCAGCATGATGGTTTCCCCGCTAACCAGATCGGCGGTGCCGAGAAGGTCAAAAGGAACGTTGGCAACCACCGGCAAGCCTAGCAGCATCGCTTCGAGGGTGGCGGTTCCCAGCCCCAGGTACCGGCCGGAAAGCGACATGAAGTACAGGGCGCTTTGCCGCATCTGCTGCAGCACAAACTCATGAGCCTGCTCCCCGACCAAATCCACTTTTCCCGACAGTCCCAGCGATTCGATCAGATCCACCGTTCCCTGGTAGTACACATGACCCACAATTTTCAATCTGAGCCGGGGAAATGTCTGGCTCAGCCTTGAAAAGGCCTCGATCAGAGGAAAGAAGTTGCGCTGCTCCGTGACGGCACCCACGCCCAGTATCTGGGTACAGGCCTCGTAATCATGCTCATGGGAGAACAGCACATCCTCGTCTCCATTCACGCCGAAGTTCACAATTGCCGTTTTTTGGGTGACCCTATCCCCTTGGATGTCGGAGAGATAGCGGAATATTTCTCGGTCCCATGCAATGATTTTTTTACAGAAAGGGAAAACGCCCCACCCGCAAATGATCCGATCCAGGATGTTGAGCAATCGATCACGCCTCGGATTCGCGGACTGCAATTGCGTACCGACCGAGCAAACAAGAGGAATGCCCAGCGCCTTGCTCGCGAATATTGCGGGAAAAACAATGTCCAGGTAGTGATTGACGACAAAAATGACATCGGGTTTGAACTCTTTGCACGCCTTATACAGCCGCGAATAACTCGACGGGAAGAGCGAGGCAAATCGCAGGTGGTTGAAGAAGTTCTTCATCGGCACCCTGAACGCGCCCAACTTGGCTATTACCAGTTCGTCACGTCGCAATGCATTGGGGCTACCGTCTTGCGGCGTCTCCACCGTCACGATACCCACTGTATGGCCGCCCGCCTTCAACGCATTCGATAAATTAAATGCATAAAAAGACGTCCCTGTCCTTATGGGCGGGAACATTGCCGTAACAATCAGAATATTCAAGTGTTGTCTCTCAAATCTAGAGGCTCATGAGCCCGGCGTTAACTTAGACGCTGCCTGAGCGAGCGAAAGAGCTTGTTGGGCGCCGTCATGCCATCGGGGCTCTCTACCTTCAGCAACCGTATTTTCCCGGCGCCGCACGCGACATCCACGAAGCCCTCTCCGATCTCGGTGACCTGCCCCGGTATCGCGAGGAAATTTTCCTGGGGGGCCAGTTCCGCGCCCCAGACGATCAACTTCGCTTCTTCAAGATAACAAAAAGCTCCGGCAAATGGCTTGGTACTGGCATTGATCAAGCGCAGGACATCGATGTTTTTATCGCCCCATTTGATGCGCCCATCTTCTGGTTTTCTTGGATAACAGCGCAGGGCGTCCTTGGGATCTTTCGACTGGCGCTCTACAACGTAGGCGGCGTCTTGCTGGAGACTCATCAGCGCTTCTTCAAAAAGAAATGGGATGCGCTCACTCATCCAGTCATAGGCCTGCGTCACGGTCGTATTGATATCGATGGAAAGAAATTCGCGCGCAACTATGTCGCCGCTATCGAGCTCGCCGCCAATCATCCGGTGGATACAAAGCCCGATTCGCTCCTCGCCATTGATGATCGCCCATGCCTGACACGCATTGCCGCGATAGCGCGGCAAATCACCGGCGTGGGCATTCAGGATTCCCAGGGGAAAGAGGTCAATGACCGATTGCGGTATCACCCCGCTGTAATTCAGACTGACGCCGATATCAATTTCAGGCATCGAGCGAATTTGCGCGGCGACCTCCTCAATACGGGGAGTATGAATGAAGGGAATGCCCAAATCGTTGGCAAGCGCCTTGAAGTCATCCGATGTTTTGGAGTACTCGGGCGCTTCTTTTGCCGTCACGATCAGCGCCACCTGGTGCCCCTGCGAAATCAATCTTGGCACCATCCCATACAGAATTTCTGTCCGCCCTATTATTGCTATGCGCATTTTTACCCTCTCAGTTCCAAAAACCGGCCTGCGCCTGCAATGCCGCCGTTGTTGAAATACGCCCCAGGTGTTAACGCGTATTCCCACAGGTGCAAGAGCGTTGCGGGCGCAAGCTACTTCATCTTTAGTTCATGGCGCATCCGGGGCTCCGCCAATAAAGTGCGATCTCGCCGTCCGGTTAACCAGTCACATTTTTTGCATCAACGCGGAAAATGCCGAGTCTGCCTCAACGCCCCGGCAAGCCAGTTCACCGACTTTCAGCCCGGCGGCATGTAAATCCACCACTGGACGCGCGCCCAGATGCGCCAGCGTTAATCCCATACGGCGGGCGGGCAACTCTCTATTCGGATGGACTCGCACGCCGTTGGCGCCCAGGCCTCGGACATCCGCGCGGCCCGCAAAACAAATGACCACGCCACCGGGCATGAATCGGGATACGTCGGCGGCCGTGACATCACCACCTTCACCGATGATTTCATCAAGGCGGGCGTAGTCCGCCAGAATGACGGCATCCGCACCGGCAATGATTTCGCGATCCAGGCGGTCGACACGCATGACGTCAACACCGTTGGCCTGTAGACGCTGCTCTATGACCCGCCCAAACTTGTCCCCGCTGACAACCACCACCTTGCTCCGGTGGATTTCAATACCGGCCTCAAACAGCATCTTCAAAGCCAACCATCCGCTGTAGGCAAAAACGTCGATCGCTGGAAAATCTTCATTGGTCGCAAAAACATGCACCCCTTGTTGCTGGCAAGCGCGCAGATCCAGATCCTGCGGCCGGTACTCCCAAGCCTCACACATGAGCGGGACCACGCTTCCCCGGCGCATGGACAGTACAACCTTTGCGTCCAGAGGGCGGACAAACCCGAGGTTGGTCACAATGTCGGCCTCGGCAAACAGCGCAAGGTGGCGCTCCTGAAATATTTCGACTCGTTGCGACAGGCCGCACAGGCTCTCCAACGACCGGGTCTGGCGTATGACCTCATCGGCAGTCGCGTAAGAGGAGTCCGCCGTGATGGCGAGCACGCGTTTGGCGCCGGCCATGGCGGCGATCACCGGGGTCACGGCGTAAGGACCACTTGCGGCTTCCGTCAACACGGTAAGACCGGACAGGTCCAGCTCAAGCTTGTGAACCGCTTGCTTGATGAGTTGCGCAGTGCGCGCGAGGTTTGGAATTTCGGCCGTCATGTGTGCATTACCGTCAGTCGGCGAACATTCCAATGGGAGCAGTCATCAGGGGCCTACAACTTTTTCCAGGGAGTCGCAGATAAACAGGAGCTCGTCCGGCGTCAGCATGCTACGCAGAGGCAGAACCAGCCCGTCCTGGTAAAGCATTGTGGACACAGGGCAGCTTGCGGCATCAACACCGTATTTGCGCTGGAAGTACGTGAGGCAATTGAGGGCATGGGCACCCAGATTGACTTCAATCCCCAGATCGATCATCGCCGCCTTGACCCGCTCGCGCGCGCCGCCGCGGATGACGACCATAAAACTCTGCCAGGAATGGCCCGCGTTGTCCTGCGGTAATTCCACCTGCGCGTTGCCCGCCAATCGGGCAAAGTAGGTTTTGACCATCTCCTTGCGGGAATCAAGCTCCTGCGCAAATCTTGCGATCTGGTTGATGCCTAGCGCGGCCTGGAAATTGGTTAGTCGGTAGTTCAGCCCCGCCTCGGTGAAGTCCATGCGCCCGTTGGCGGGCTGGGTCCCGTGGTTTCTCAGGCGTTTGGACAGCGTGACCAGCTCGGCGTTGCGTGACATCATCGCACCGCCTTCGCCGGTGGTGATTGCCTTGCGCGGATGGAAGGAAAAGCAGGCCATGTCGCTGTAATAGCCCGGATGGAAGCCATCGGCGACCGTGCCGAGCGCACAGGCGGCGTCTTCGATGACCTTGATGCCGCGGCTCGCGGCCAGCTCGGCGATGCGTTTGACCTCGACAGGAAAACCGAACTCGTGCACCAGCATGATGGCCTTGATATCCCGCCCCTCGGGAGAGGCAAGCACCTTTTCCACGGCTTGCGGCGTGACCACATAACTTTGCGGATCGACGTCGCACAGCAGCACCTTGCCGCCGACCAGTTCGACGGCATTGGCGGTGGCCGGATAGGTAAAAGCCGGCACCAGGACCTTGTCGCCGGGGCCTATCCCCAGCGCGAGCAGCGCCAGGTGCAAGGCGGAAGTTCCCGACGACACGGCGGCGCAGTGAGGAATGCCCGAAAATTCGACCAGCGCCGCTTCGAACTCTTCAACGGCCTTTCCCTGGACGAGTTGGCCGCTCTTGACGACCTCGACCATGCGGGCGATGTCCTCATCGCGAATATCAGGGACGGCGAGGCGAATCACAGCAGGTTCTGCCGAAACCACACGGCCGTCTTCTGCACGCCCTCTTCGAGGTCGACCTTGGCGGAAAAGCCCAGCAGTTCCTTGGCCTTGGCGGTTTCCGGAATGCGCAGCTCGATGTCGGCGGACAGCGCCGGCTTGAATTCGATCTTGGACTTGGACTCCAGCACGCGGCACACGGCTTCGGCAAGGCCGAAGATGGTTGTCACGGCCCGCGCATTGCCAACGTTGAACGACTCGCCGATCGCGCGCTTGTCTTCGAGCGCCAGCATCAGGCAGTCGACCATGTCGTCGATATAGCACCATGCGCGGATCTGCGTTCCGTCCCCGTAAATGGTGATGGGTTCATTTTTGAGGGCGCGGCGGACAAATATCTGCAGCGCGCCTTCACCGGTCTGGCCGGGCCCGTAGACATTGAAGGGCCGCACCGTGACCACGGGAAGGCCGAACTCCTTGAAATAGGAATGCGCAAGGTGCTCGCCGGCCAGCTTGCTGACGGCATAGACCCAGCGCGCCTCGCCTGCGGAGCCCGCGACGGTTTGTGTGGTTTCCGAAACGCGATAGGCCATGGAGCCGAACACTTCCGATGTCGAGAAGTCCAGGACACGGTCCTTGATCTTGTTTTGCTGCGCGGCCTTGAGCACGTTGGCCGTGCCTATCATGTTGACCTCCATGGTCCGCACAGGCGATTTGATCACCGTGTCGATGCCCGCGATGGCGGCGGCGTGCACCACGATGTCGGCGCCGGCCATGGCCTGGTTTACCGCGTTGAAGTCGAGTACATCGCCCTTGACCAGGCGGATGTTTTTGTTCTTGCCGAGTTCGGAGTGCTGCAGCGTGTTGCGATCGAGGTTGTCAAACAGCACCATCTCGTTGTCGGCGCACAGGCGGGACGCCAGTGTGGAGCCGATAAAACCAGCGCCGCCGGTGATGAAGATTTTTTTGCCTTTGATTGCCATCGCGAACCCTGTTTGTTTAGAAGAAAAACTGCGCCAGGCCGATTGCAGGCCTCGACCGGCGATGTGAGCCATCACTATGCCCACCAGATGCCGAATTGCTGATTTTAGCTGCTCCGGCCCTGAGCCGGCGACGCCGTCAAGCCGAAAGCGCGTCGGTGAGGGCGTTCACGATGAACGCCTGCGTCGATTCGGTGAGATACGGGTGCATGGGCAGGCTGATCACCGTGCCGGCCGCCGCATCGCTGAGCGGGGTGCTGTCCGCGCTGCCCAGGTGCAGGTACGCGGGCTGCCGGTTGAGCGCGACCGGATAGTGGACGGCCGTGGGAACACCCGCCGACTGCAGTTTTTTCTGGACCGCATCGCGATTCTGGATAAACACCGTGAACTGGGCCCAGACACAGGTCCTGTCGGGCCTGACCGCCAGCAGTCCGGCCGGCGCACCGGCCTTGCGGATCAGTTCCGCATAGCGTTCGCCCAGGGCAAGCCGGCTTTGAATCTCCGCCTCGAAAGTTTCCAGTTTGGCCAGCACAACAGCGCACTGCAGGGTGTCCATGCGCCCTCCCACGCCCACACGGGTGTGGTGGTAGCGCCTTTCCTGGCCGTGCACGCGGATTTCGCGCATGGCCTTGGCCAGCCCGTCGTCATTGGTGAAAATGGCGCCGCCGTCGCCGTAGCAGCCAAGCGGCTTGCTGGGGAAAAAACTCGTGCAGCCGATGGTCGAAAGGTTGCAGCTTTTGCGGCCCCGGTACGTCGCCCCGAAACTCTGGGCGGCATCCTCGATCACGGCAATATTGCCATTGCGGGCCGCGATGGCGTTGATCTCGTCCATATCGGCGGTCTGGCCATACAGGCCCACAGGCATGATGGCCTTGGTCCTGGGGGTGATCTTGGCTTCGATCAGGCGCCAGTCGATGTTGCAGGTATCGGGCTCGATATCGACAAAAACGGGAATCGCGCCCAGCAGGACAATGACTTCCGCCGTGGCGATGAAGGTAAACGGCGTGGTGATGACCTCATCGCCGGCTTTCAGGTCCAGCGCCATCAGCGCGATCAGCAAAGCCTCGGTTCCCGAAGCCACCGTGATGCAATGCCGGGCACCTACAAAATCCTGCAGCCTGTCCTCGAGCTCCTTGACCTCGGGCCCCATGATGTACTGGCCGTGGTCCAGAACCTGCTGGATGCGGGCATTGATGGGCTCGCGCATCTGCGCGTATTGCGACTTCAGGTCGATGAATTCAATTTTGGATGTCATAAGGCAACGCAGCTGTTTTTGTCGATCCGATAAGCCAGGCCGCAAGCACAATGGATCTCGCCCTCACCCTTGAGCTGCACGCCGCATTTGCACATCCAGCCCTTGCGGCGCGCCGGCATTCCCAGCATCAACGCATAAGCGGGCACGTCGCGGTTGACCACGGCACCGGCACCCACAAAAGCGTAGGCACCAATTTCCACCCCGCACACGATGGTGCAGTTGGCGCCCAAGGTCGCGCCGCGCCGCACATGGGTCTTGCGGTATTCGTCCTTGCGCGTGATGGCGGAGCGGGGGTTGTACACATTCGTGAAAACCATGCTGGGGCCGCAAAAAACGTCGTCCTCCAGCCTCACGGCGTCATAGACGGACACGTTGTTTTGTATCTTGACGTTGTCGCCTATGACCACGTCATTGCCCACAAAAACATTCTGTCCGAGAGAGCAGCCCTTGCCTATCGTCGCGCCGCCGCAGACATGCACCCAATGCCAGACGCGCGTTCCCTCGCCTATGCTCGCGCCCTCATCGACGATGGCGCTGGGATGGATCGTGATGCCCACGTCAGTAGTCCAGCGGAAGCGCGATGCGCTTGCCGTCGCGCGCGGAGAGGTAGGCGGCGATCAGGACTTCGAGGGATTTCAGGCCTTCGCGGCCGTCCGTGTCGGGCTCCGCCTCGCCTCGCAGCACCTTGATGACATTGTCGTAATAGAGGGGGTGGCCAAAACCATAGACCGAGGTGGTGGCATAGCTCGCATCCTTGACCTTGTCGTCGTCTTCGTGCGAATCGGAAAACTGCCAGTGCTGGATGTCGTTGACCGCGACACCACCCACCTTGACCGTGCCCTTCTCCCCGATGATGGTGATGCTGCCCTCGAGGTTTTTCGGGTAGGTCAGCATGGTCACGTTCATCGAGCCGAGCGCGCCGGAGCGCCACCTGACGCTGATGACGCCGGAGTCTTCCACCTCGATATCGCGCGCCAAGGTCGCCGTATAGGCCTGGATGCTTTCGATGGGCCCGATCAGCCAGTCGAGAAGGTCCACATAGTGGCTGGCCTGGTTCATGAAGGCGCCGCCGTCATATTCCCAGGTGCCGCGCCAGGCCGCGCTGTCGTAGTACTCCTGCGGCCGTGTCCAGAACACGTTGATGTTGACCATGTAGATGCGGCCGAAACGCCCTTGCTGCACGGCGCGCTTGAGCAGCTGCAAGGTGGCGTTCTTCCGGTTCTGCTTGACCACAAACAGGCGGACGTTGGCGTCATCGCAGGCCTTGACCATTTGCAGGCCGTCGTTCCATCGCGTGGCCATGGGTTTTTCCGTCATGACATGCAGGCCGGCCGCGGCCACCAGCATGGTCTGCTCGGGGTGCGAGCCGCTGGGCGTCGTGAGCACCACGATGTCCGCGTTCGTGTCTTCCAGCAGGTCGGCAAGGCTGCCGTAAGGCTTGGCGCCGGTTTCAGCCGCCGCGGCGCGCAAAGCCTCGCTGTTGATGTCGCAGACACCGACCAGCTCCGCGTATTCCGCATGTTGCTTGAGCGCGGCAAAATGGTTTCGGGCAATGCGACCGCAACCGACGACGGCAAAGCGGATTTTTCTGCCTGTGATGGGGGCGGGCCAGCGGCGCATGTCAGGCTTTCAGAAGCATTGGAGAAGTCTTAATTCGGAAATCAGCGAGCATTTTTATGCCTCACAACCGCAGATCCACGGCATTGCTCGGGAGCACATACTTGAGGTCATAGAGCACATTAACCGGTCGACCGAGGGCGCGAATTGCCTGGGCGCCCATCGCACGAAACTCGTTGTGGGCAACAGCAAGAACAATCGCATCGTAGACACCGGGCTCCGGTTGCTTGATCGGAGAAACCCCATACTCCTCAAAAGCATCCTCCGCGGAAACCCACGGGTCATAGATATCGACTTTGCAGTTGTATTCCTGGAGTTCCGCAACGATATCGACAACCCGCGTATTTCTCAAGTCGGGGCAGTTCTCCTTGAAGGCAAGCCCCATCACCAGCACACGCGCGCCATCGACCTGAATGCGCTTCTTTGTCATTGATTTGACCAATTGGGCTACCGCGTACACGCCCATACCGTCGTTCAAACGACGTCCCGCCAGAATGATCTCGGGATGGTAGCCGAGCGCCTGCGCTTTGTGCGTCAGGTAATACGGGTCAACGCCAATGCAGTGGCCGCCGACCAGCCCAGGCCGGAAAGGCAGGAAATTCCATTTGGTGCCGGCGGCCTTGAGCACGGCCTCCGTATCGATGTCCATTTTGTTGAAAATCATCGCGAGCTCATTGATGAGCGCGATATTGAGATCCCGCTGCGTGTTCTCTATCACCTTGGCCGCCTCGGCAACCCTGATACTCGGCGCCTTGTGCGTGCCCGCCGTGATGATTTCGTTGTAAAGCGCATCGACGGTTTCGGCCACGTCGGGGGTGGATCCTGACGTCACCTTCATGATCGTCGTTACCCGGTGTTGCTTGTCGCCGGGGTTGATGCGCTCCGGGCTGTAGCCGGCAAAGAAGTCTTCGTTGAACCGCAGGCCGGAGACTTTCTCCAGCACAGGCACGCAATCCTCTTCGGTGGCGCCCGGGTATACCGTGGACTCGTAAATCACGATGTCGCCGGGCTTGAGAACTTTTCCAATCGTCTCACTGGCCCGGATCAACGGTGTCAAGTCAGGGCGCTTGTACTGGTCGATCGGCGTCGGGACGGTCACGATAAAGACATTGCAGGAACGCAGGTCTTCGATGTCCTTCGAAAAGCTCAGGTGCCGCGCCTGCTTCAATTCGTCGGGTTCCGTTTCCAGCGTATGGTCTTTGCCAGACTGGAGCTCCGCAATGCGCTTGGCATTGATGTCAAACCCGACGACCGGGCGCTTCTTCCCAAATTCCACGGCGAGCGGAAGCCCCACGTAGCCCAAGCCGATGATGGCGAGTTTCAATTTTTCGTTCATGATCATGCGCAAAAGTATCAGTGAGTATTGGAACCCAGATCACGAACATACCAATCCATGGCCTCTTTCATGCCTTCTGCAATGGTGTGCGTCGGCTGGTAACCCAGCCGCGAACGGGCCTTGTCGATGCTGGCCAAAGAATGCCGGACATCTCCCTCCCGAAAATCGCGGTATTGCGGCACCCCCACTTGCAGCCCGGGCAGGTGCCGCTGAAGTTCGCCTCTGATCAGATGGTACAGGCTGTTCAAGGTCGTGCGGTCGCCCACGGCCACGTTGTAGACCTGATTGAAGGCGTCGGTATTTTCCCGTGTCGCGGCCAACAGGTTGGCCTGGACCGCGTTCTGCACATAACAAAAATCGCGACTGGTTTCACCGTCGCCATTGATGAATACCGGCTCCCCCTTGAGCATCGCGGCAATCCACTTGGGTATCACGGCGGCATAGGCTCCGGCGGGATTTTGCCGCGGGCCAAAAACGTTGAAGTAGCGCAAACCAATCGTATTTAAACCATAGCAACGCCCGAAAACCTCGGCATACAGCTCATTGACCAGCTTGGTCACCGCATAAGGCGACAAAGGCTTGCCGATTCTGTCTTCAATTTTCGGCAGGTCCGGATGGTCGCCATAGGTGGAACTCGACGCGGCATAGACGAAGCGCTGGATACCCGCATCCCGACTGGCGACCAGCATATTGAGAAAGCCGTCGATGTTCGCCCGATTGGTGCGAATCGGGTCTTCCAGTGAGCGCGGCACCGAGCCCAGCGCGGCCTGGTGCAGAACAATATCGGCACCGGTGATGGCCTCTCGGCACGCGTCAAGCTCGGCAATATCGCCCTCCACCAACCGGAAATTCGCCCACCGCGCGACACCCACCGCTTGTGCCACCTGCTCGAGGTTTTCACGCCGGCCCGTCGCGAAGCTGTCCAGCCCGACCACCCGCTGATCCAGGGCCAGCAGGGCTTCGAGCAGGTTAGACCCAATAAAACCCGCGACGCCGGTCACCAACCATGCACGCGGATTTTTTCTGAGCTGCAATTTCAGCGTCTCGTACTCGGTCATTGCAGTTGATCCAAACTTGGCATTGATTCCATTCCAATTCGAGGCAAACCCGGAAGAGCTGGCTCATTCCTGATTGCCCGCTTAAAAGCTGTTCAGCTGTTTATCCCACTTGCAACTGCCCGGCCAGCCGATCGCCCCTTAAAAGCGCGAAACGAGAGGGCGGTACCTTCTGTCTCAATGTTGCGTCGTCGAGGCACCGCCAACTTCCGCCAGCATACGGGCCACGCCTTGCTGCCATGCCGGAAGCTGCAGGCCAAAGGCGCCGCGAAGTTTGCTGGTGTTCAAACGCGAATTATGCGGGCGTACAGCCGGCGTCGGGAAGGCCGATGTGGCGACAGGGTCCACGGTGTCCGGCGACGCCCTGAGCGCCTTGCCGCCTTTCGCGGCGCATTCGAGGACAAAACGCGCATAACCATGCCACGAAGTCTCGCCCGCGGCCGCCACGTGGTAAGTGCCCGCAAAAGCAGCCGCGGGACCGGCCAGCGCGCTGCGCAGCATGTGGGCCGTGACGTCGGCCAGCAGGTCGGCCCCCGTGGGCGCGCCGAACTGGTCGCTCACGACCGTCAGGCGATCGCGCTCGGCGGCCAGGCGCAGCATGGTTTTGGCGAAGTTGCCGCCCCGCGCCGCATAGACCCAGCTGGTGCGCAAAATCAGGTGCTGGGCACACCGGGCCGCGATGCGCTGCTCGCCTTCGAGCTTGGTGCGGCCGTAGACGCTGAGCGGGCCGGTCGGGTCGCCCTCTTCCCAGGGTTTGCTGCCGCTGCCGTCAAACACATAGTCGGTCGAGTAGTGCAGCAGCCACGCGCCGGCGGCGCTGGCGGCCTCGGCCAGCACACCCGGGGCTTCGGCATTGACCGCATGCGCGGCGGCGGTATCGCTTTCAGCCTTGTCGACAGCGGTATAGGCGGCGGCATTGACGATGACCTGGGGCCGGACTTTTTGCACCGTCTCGCGGATGCCGTCCGGCTTGGCGAGGTCGCCGCAGAAATCCGTGCTGTGGCGGTCCAGCGCGACCAGTTCGCCGAGCGGCGCGAGGCTGCGCTGCAATTCCCAGCCGACCTGGCCGTTCTTGCCGAAAAGCAGTATCTTCATGCGCGCGCTCAGGCCGCGGCCGTGGCGTACTGGGCCTCGACCCAGTCGCGGTAGGCGCCGCTTTGCACATGCGTGACCCACTCGGGGTTGTCCAGGTACCACTGCACGGTCTTGCGGATGCCGGTTTCAAAGGTGTCGGCGGGCTTCCATCCCAGCTCCCTCATCATCTTGCTGGCATCGATCGCGTAGCGGCGGTCATGGCCGGGCCTGTCCTTGATGAAGGCCACCTGTTCGCGGTAGCTGCCGCCGGCGCGCGGGCGCAGCTCGTCGAGCAGGGCGCACACCGCGTGGACGATGTCGATGTTCGGCTTCTCGTTGTTGCCGCCTATGTTGTAGGTCTCGCCGGGTTTGCCGGCTTCGAGCACGCGGCGTATGCCGCTGCAGTGGTCCTTGACATACAGCCAGTCGCGCACCTGCTGGCCGTCGCCGTAAACCGGCAGGGGCTTGCCGGCCAGGGCGTTGACGATCATGAGCGGGATCAGTTTTTCGGGGAAATGGTAGGGGCCGTAATTGTTGGAGCAGTTGGTGGTGAGCACCGGCAGGCCGTAAGTATGGTGGTAGGCCCGGGTCAGGTGGTCGCTCGCCGCCTTGCTGGCCGAATAAGGGCTGTTCGGCTCGTAACGGTTGGTTTCGCTGAAGGCGGGGTCGGCCGGCTGCAGCGAACCGTACACCTCGTCCGTGGACACCTGCAGGAAGCGGAAGGCGGATTTCTCACCGGCCGGCAGCTCCGACCAGTAGCGGCGCGCGGCCTCCAGCAGGCGAAAAGTGCCGACGATGTTGGTTTGTATGAAGGCTTCCGGGTCCGAGATGGAGCGGTCCACGTGCGACTCGGCCGCGAAATGAACGACGGCGCGCGGCCTGTGCTTGGCCAGCAGGTCCGCAACCAGGGTGCTGTCGCCGATGTCGCCCCGGACAAAAATATGCCGCGGGTCGCCCTTCAGGGGCGCCAGGGTTTCCATATTGCCGGCGTAAGTGAGCTTGTCCAGGTTGACGACCGGCTCGTCGCTGCCCGCCAGCCAGTCAAGAACAAAATTGGCGCCGATAAACCCGGCTCCCCCTGTAACCAAAATCATGAGCTCGCCTTTCCATGCGCCGCTGCAGTGCGGCACCGGCACACATTATGCCCCTGGCCTGCGGGCGGCAAGGCCGGAAAAGGCGGCCGGCGGCCGCCGCGGCAACGGCTAGAAGTGGATGCCGCGCATCATCTGCTGCATGGCCACGGCCTCGGCGGACAGCTGCGGCTTGGCGCCCTTCTCGCCCTTGGCGGCCGAGGAGTCGGGGAACATGCGAAAGCTGGTGTTCATGGCGATCTGCGCGATGCGCGGCACCAGCGCGTGCAGCAGCTGGCCGGTGATGCCCAGGCGCGTGGCGACACGCACCGGCTTGAAGATGCAGGCCTGCGCGATCATGTCGGCGGCTTCTTCCGGGGACAGCGTCGGCACGTTGTTGTACAGGTTGGTCGGCGCGATCATGGGCGTGCGCACCAGCGGCATGTTGATGGTGGTGAAGCTGATGCCGACGTCGGCGAACTCGCTCGAAGCGCAGCGCGTCCAGGCGTCCAGCGCGGCCTTGGAAGCCACATAGGCTGAGAAGCGCGGCGCGTTGGTCAGCACGCCGATGGAGCTGATGTTGACCACATGGCCCTTGCGTTTGGCCGCCATGCCGGGCAGCAGCCCCATGGTCACGCGCAGGCAGCCGAAATAATTGAGCTGCATGGTGCGCTCGTAGTCGTGGAAGCGGTCGTAGCTGGCCTCGATCGCGCGGCGTATGGAGCGGCCGGCGTTGTTGATCAGGAAATCGACGCCGCCGTGGTTGGCGACCAGCAGCTTGAGGAAGCGGTCGCAGTCGGCCATGTCGGCGATGTCGGCCGGGTAGGCCACGAACTGGTAGCCCTTGGCCTTGGCTTCCTTGCAGGCCTCGTCGAGCTTGTCCTGGTCGCGCCCGCAGATGATGGTGGTCGCGCCGGCTTCGGCGAACTTGTGCGCCGCGGCCAGGCCTATACCGGAGGAGCCGCCGGTGACCAGCACCACCTTGCCGCCGACGGTGCCGCGCAGCGAGCGGTCTATGTGCAGGTCGGGATCCAGGTGGCGCTCCCAGTAGTCCCACAGGCGCCAGGCGTAGTCCTTGAGGTTGGGGCATTCAATGCCGGCGCCCTTGAGCGCGGCCATGGTTTCGCGGCAGTCAAAACGCGTCGGGTAGTTGACGAAAGTCAGCATGTCCTCGGGCAGGCCCAGGTCGGCCATGACCGCATTGCGCACGCGCCGCACCGGCGCCAGCGCCATCAGGCTCTTCTTGACGCCGCGCGGGATGAAACCCAGCAGGGCGGCGTTGATGAACAGGTTCATCTTGGGCGCGTGGGCCGCGCGGCTGAAGATGTCCAGCACGTCGCCGACGCGGTAACCCACCGGGTCCACCAGGTGGAAGCACTTCTTGGCGATGCCGGTCTTGTGGCTGATGTGGTCCAACGCGTCGACGACAAAGTCGACAGGCACGATGTTGATGCGCCCGCCTTCCAGCCCCACAGCCGGCATCCAGGGCGGCAGCAGCTGGCGCATGCGCTGGATCAGCTTGAAGAAATAGTAGGGGCCGTCGATCTTGTCCATCTCGCCGGTGGTGCTGTCGCCGACCACCATGGCGGGGCGAAACACCGTCCAGGGCACCTTGCATTCCTTGCGCACGATTTTTTCGCTCTCGTGCTTGGTCATGAAGTAGGGATGGTCGTAGTTCTCGGCCTCCTCGAACATGTCCTCGCGGAACACGCCTTCATAGAGGCCGGCCGCGGCGATGGAGCTCACATGGTGGAAGTGGCCGGCGTCTATGGCCTTGGCGAACTCCACCGCGCTGCGCGTGCCCTCGATGTTGACGGCGATCTGGCTTTGCTCGTCGGCGCCCAGGTCGTAGACGGCGGCCAGGTGGTAAAAATGCCCAACCTGGCCCTTGAGTTTCTTGATGTCCTCGCTGCTGACGCCCAGCTTCTTGCTCGTCAGGTCGCCGTGGATGGCGACAGCCCGCGCGGCGCTTACGCCCCAGTATTCCCGCAGCGCCGCGACCTTGCCGGCGCTTTCCTGGCGGATCAGGAAATGAACGGTCGTGCCTTTTCGTTCCAGAAGTTTTTTGACCAGGCGTTTGCCGATGAAGCCTGTGGCCCCCGTGACGAAATAATGCATGTTGTGTTTTCTCCGCTGAACTGTCGATCAAAAAACTGATTCTTGCTTAAACCGCATGACTCCCTATTCAGCAGAAACCCGCGCTCAGCGGCGCGGGGCCTGCTTTTCCATAGAGCGGGGCACCTAAACACCGCCGCGGGGAAGGCTTATATTTTGCGGTCTATGCGGCATACTGTCCGCGCAAATCCACAACCCTCACTGTCTGGAGTCCATCATGGTCAAGAAACTGCAAAAAATGAGTGCCGACAAAAAATCCGGCCCCCAGCTTTCGGGCGCCGTCAAAGAGTCCGCACAGCAAATCTGGCTGGCCGGCCTGGGCGCATTCTCCAAGGCGCAGGAAGAAGGCGGCAAGGTTTTCGAGACCCTGGTCAAGGAAGGCCTGTCCATCCAGCGCAAGACCCAGGCCGTCGCCGAAGAAAAGATCTCCGAAGCCACCAACAAGATGGCCACCATGGCCACTGATATCCAGTCCAAAGCCGGCCACCAGTGGGACAAACTGGAAACCATCTTCGAAGACCGCGTCGCCAAGGCCTTGAACAAGCTCGGCGTGCCTTCCGCCAAGGATGTGGACGCGCTGATCGCACGCATTGACGAACTCAACCGCAATGTGCAAAAACTCAGCGGCAAGGCCCCCGCCGCCAAGAGCGCCGCAAAACCCGCCGCGAAAAAGGCGCCGGCCGCCAAGCGCCCGGCCGCGCGCAAGTCGGCCTAAGCACGGCGAGCTTCACCAAAAAGGGACATACCGTCCCTTTTTTTTCGCCTATGCGCTTTGCTGCAAAGCAGCAAATATTCCCGGGGCCGCCGTCTACACTTTCTCCTCATGACTTCAGCCAAGCGTTCAAAAAGCAAGCCCTCCAGCAGCCAGCCGCGCATTGCACTGGCACTGGCGGGTGGCGGCCCGTTGGGGGCCATCTACGAGATAGGCGCGCTCTGCGCCCTCGATGAATCCCTGCAAGGCATCTCTTTCACCGAACTGCACCATTACGTCGGCGTTTCGGCCGGCGGCTTTATCGCGGCGGGCCTGGCCAACGGCATGACGCCGCGCGAGCTCTGCGCGGCCTTTATCGAAAACGACGACAAGGCCTCGGAGGTGTTCGATCCGGCCTGGCTGATGGTGCCCGCCTACGGCGAATTCCTGCGGCGCGGCATCACGCTGCCCGGCCTGGCCGCGTCGGCCGCATGGCGCGCCACCTTCGGGCGCAAGTCTTTTGTCCATGCGCTGGAAGCGCTGGGGCCGGCCTTGCCCACGGGCATTTTTGCCAACGACGAAGTCGACACCCAGCTCGAAAAACTGTTTTCCAAGCCCGGGCGCACCAATGACTTTCGCGAGCTCCGCACCCGCCTGACCCTGGTGGCGACCAACCTGGACAGCGGCGATGCCGCGCCTTTCGGCCGTCCCGGCTGGGACCACGTGCCGATTTCCAGGGCCGTGCAGGCCAGCTCGGCCCTGCCCGGCCTGTTCCCGCCGGTGGAGATCGACAACCATTACTACGTGGACGGCGCCCTCAAGAAGACCATGCACGCCGGCGTGGCCATGGACGAGGGCGTGGACCTGATGTTCTGCCTGAACCCGCTGGTGCCCTTCAACTCCACGCGCGCGCCCAAGCTGGCCATGGACCAACGCGTCATGCGCCGCGGCCTGCCGCCCGAAAAACAGGCCATACCGCGCATCGTCAGCGGCGGCCTGCCCGCGGTCATGAGCCAGACTTTTCGCTCCATGATCCATTCGCGGCTGGAGCTGGGCATGAAGCATTACGAGCACGCTTACCCCGACACCGACATCGTGCTGCTGGAGCCCGACCATCGCGACGCCGAGATGTTCCTGGCCAATACCTTCAGCTACCGGCAGCGCCGCCAACTGGCCGAGCACGCCTACCAGAAGACCCGGCAGATGCTGCGCTCGCGCAAGACCACGCTGTCGGCCAAGCTCGCGCGGCACGGCGTGAGCCTGAACCTGGACGTCCTGGAGGACCCCAAACGCCACCTGGTGGCCCCCAGGCCGGCCGCCACCCGCGTGGGCCGGGCCATCGCCTCGCTGGAGGAGGTCATGGAAGATTTAAGCCATGCGCTGCAATCGACTTCCCGCTCGGCGGTGGCGGCGTAACCCAAAGGTTCTCTATGGGCGGACCCAGGTTTTGTGGACTTCCCTAGTTTCGCGCCGGCAGGCGCTGGGTTAGAGTTAAAGAACAATACAAGGTAGACAACTATGGCGAAAAAAGCGCCGCGCCGTACAGCAGAGCGGATTCTGGAGGTCACCCTGGACCTCTTCAACCGCTTTGGCGAGCCCAATGTGTCGACCACGCTGATCTCCGCCGAACTCAACATCAGCCCCGGCAACCTCTACTACCACTACCCCGCCAAAGACGAGCTCATCAACTCGCTGTTCGACCGCTACGAAAAATCCCTGAGCGAGCTGCTCAACGCCAGCGACGGCGTGCGCGACGTGGAGGACGCCTGGTTTTTCATGCACACGCTGTTTGAGCTGATCTGGCAGTACCGCTTCCTGTACCGCGACCTCAACGACCTGCTCAGCAAGAACCGCCGGCTGGAAACCCACTTCCAGTGGGTGCTCAAGAACAAGACGCGCGCCGTCAAGGGCCTGCTGGACGGCATGAGCCGCGCCGGCGCCATGACCATCGACTCGCGAGAGGTCGAGGCCACGGCCACCAGCATGGTGGTGGTGCTCACCTACTGGCTCAGCTTCGAGTACGTGCGCGACCCGCGCAACGCGCTGGAGCCCGGCAACGCCCAAGCCGCGCTGCTGCGCGGCGCCCACCACGTGCTCAATTTGCTGATTCCCTACCTGGAGCAAAGCCAGCGCGCGCACCTGCAGGCCCTGGTCGGCGCTTACAGCAACCCGGCTTGAGTTCCTTCAAACCGCCCTTATCCATAACACCAACAATTTTTACCAAGGAGACAAGACACATGGCCAAATGGACTGCCTTTCCCCATGCCGGCGACTACGCATTCGATGCCGCCAGCCTGAAAAAGAGCTGGGCCCGCCTGCACCTGGGCGACTGCGAACCCCTGCCCAAGGACGCCGATGTGCTGCAGGCCTGGGTGCTGTTCCACAACGGTGAATTCCAGAAGGCGTCTGATGCGGGCCTCAAAGCCGGCGGTGACGGCATCACGGTGGCCAACAAGGCCGCCAGCATGTATGCCACTTACCTGGAAACCAAGGAAAAGACCAAACTCGACCTTTTCATGGAAGTCGCCGCCCGCGCCGAGGCCCAGCAAAAGGACGACCCGAAAAACGCCAACGCCTGGTACTGGCAGGCTTATGCGCTGGGCCGCTACAGCCAGGGCATCAGCGTGGCCAAGGCCCTGGCGCAAGGACTGGGCACCAAGGTGAAGAACGCGCTGGAGCAGGCCATCAAGCTATCGCCCAAACACGCCGACGCCCACATCGCGCTGGCCGCCTTCCACGCCGAGGTCATCGACAAGGTCGGCTCGCTGATAGGCGGCATGACCTACGGCGCCAAGAAGGACGTGGGCCTGTCGCTCTACAAAGACGCCCTGAAACTGCACCCCGGCTCGGCCATCGGCATGATCGAATATGCCAACGGCATGGTCATGCTCGAAGGCGACAAGAAGATGAAGGAAGCCACCAAGTTGTATGAGCAGGCGGCGGCCAGCAAGGCGCTGGATGCGACGGAGAGGCTTGATGTGGAGATGGCAAAGGCTGAGCTCGAGGACTGAGCAGCATCACCCCGTCCAGGTTTGCCCCCGGTACCACGCATGCCGGGCCAGCCGCAGCATGGGTTTGTCCCCGGAAGTATCCCCATAGGCATACAGCGTCACACCTTCCAGCCCTGTGACGCCAAATCGCCCTGTCGCCCAGGCCCGCAACCGCACGACCTTCTGCTCGCCGTGGCAGTTGGGCGTGCGCATGCGCCCCGTGAGGCGGCGGGCCTCGCCCTCGCCCGTGACTTCCATTTCGGTGCAGAGCAACGCGTCGAAACCCAGCTGCTGCGCCACCTGCGCCAGATAGATGTCGGGCGAGGCGCTCACCATCACGCAGCAGTGCCCGGCCTCGCGGTGCCAGGCTAGGCGGGCCATGGCGTCCTCGCGCAGCTGGCCGGGGAAATCCTGGGCCAGCCAGCGTGTGGTCCAGTCCTGCATCTCGGCAAGGCTGCGGCCGGTCAGCGCGGCCTGCATGAGCTTGCCTTTGGCGACATTGTTGGGCACGATGCGCAGCGCATAGCCGGCCAGCCAGGGCGAGCAGCGCAGCAGGGCCCACACAAAGCGCGGCCAGCCCAGGCCGCGGGCGAGGAAAACCGTGAAGGTGTCGCGCCGGGTCAGCGTGCCGTCGAAGTCAAAGGCGGCGACAACCGGGCCGGCATCCTGGGCGCTTAGCTCGGGCATCGCACCTGGCCGCAATAGCGTTCGCAGAAAGGGCAGCCCGTCATGGGCAGCCACTTGGGAATATTGAAGTAGCGCTTGAACACCGTGCCCAGCACGCCTTCACGGTAGGCCTGGTAGTTAAAGCCCGTGCCTTCGAGGGCGTAAAACGGCACGCCGTTTTGCTCGAAGCTGAGCACACGCACCGAGGCGAAATAGGGCGCGAACTCCTCCAGGCGCGGCTTGTCGGCGAGGATGATGCGAATCGTCTTGCCCTGGTACAGCGAAAAATCGACCAGCATGTCGTCCTGGCGTGCATGGAATTTGCCGACGCCGAAAACCGGCATGTACTGCCGGCGCTCAAAACCGAATATCGAGGCCGGTGTGTAGGCCTCGCCCATCAGCACCACGCCGGGCGCCGTGACCTGCTGGAGCATTTCGGCGGTCTTGTAGCTGCGGATGATTTGCGGATAGAGCTTGGTGCTGCGCCAGGTGTCCACAGTGGTCATGTACAGCCCCGCCACCACCAGCACATGCAGGCCGGCGAACACGGCCAGGCCCTTGGCGCAGGCCTTGAGTTTGCCCTCCGGCAAGGCAAAAGCCAGGAAGGCAAAACCGAAGGGGTAAAACGACAGGACCCAGTGCAGGCCAATCACCTTCTTGGCCGACAGCAGCGCGAAGAACAGCAGCGGCACCACCACCAGGCAGGCCAGCAGGCGCTGCGAGCGCGCCGCGGCCAGCAGCGACTGGCGATAGCGCACGGCCATCCACAGCGCGGCCGGCGTGACCAGGTAGGCCATCATGCCGATGTAGGTCAGCGGCTTGCGCCACTCAAAATGGGCATCTTCATTGCGGTTGTACACATTGAACATGATGTTGGACCAGCCGTGCGACATGTTGTAGGCGATGTTGATCGCCGGCCCCGGCAAGGCGCACAGCACCAGCAGGGCCAAACCGGCCAGGCGCTCGCGGCGGTACAGCACGAAGTACACGAGGTAGCTGAAACCCAGAACCACCGAGAAATACTTGGATAAAAAGGCGCAGCCCAGGAACACGCCCGACAGCGCATACAAGCCCCAGGCGGCGCGGTCCATCTGGGCGCGGCGCTCGGCGCGCATCAGCGCGGCGACCGACAGCACCGACCAGAAGATCAGCGGCGTGTCGGTGGTGATCAGGGTGTTGAGCCAGTTCAGCGGCGCCAGCCAGAAAAACAGCACAGCCCAGGCGGCGCGCACCCGGTCCGCGCCCTTCAGCGCCCACCACAGCGCCGCGCCCAGCGCCAGCGGCAGCAGCACGATGGGCAGGCGTATGGACCAGAGGCTGTCTCCCAGCGTGGCGCGCATCAGCGCGATCAGCCAGCCCACCATGGGCGGGTGGTCCGAATAGCCCCAGTCGGGGTACACACCCCACCAGTAAAAGAAGGCCTCGTCGCCGGTGACCGGGAAACTCACGGAAATCCACAGCCGCAGCAGCAACGAGAGCAGGCCGGCGGCCAGCAGCCAGCGGCTCAGCGTGACAGGAAGGGCGGTGGAATCTTGGTTCTGGGACATGAAGGCTAAGAATCGGGAGCGGCGCCGGCGGCAAAGCGGCCGCGGACAAGGCGGGGGCAGGCTAGCGCAAGCTGATTTCCTTGCGGATGGCCGCACTATAAAGCAAGGCCAGCACGCCTATGGCCACGGCCAGCCACAGCGTCAGCAGCCGCGCCAGCACGGTGACGGCCAGCGCCGCCGCGGGCGTGGCGCCCTGCGCCACCAGCAGGCCCGTGAGCACGGCCTCGGTGCCGCCCAGGCCGGCCGGCAGCGCGGACAGGGCGCCGGCCACCATGGCGATGGCGTAAAAGCCTGTGGCGGTCAGCACATCCAGCCCCACACCCATGCCGCGGCAGACCAGCCAGACCGCGACGCCTTGCGCCGCCCAGGCTGCCAGGGTCAGCCCCAGCCAGAGCCAGGGACGCAGCGCCAGGCAATGCCAGGCCTCCCGCAGCCAGGGCAGGCGCTCAAACAGCCGGGCGCGGTGTTTGAAGAGCAGGCCCAGCATCGCCAGCAGCACCAGCACAGCCGCCGCCAGCAGGCCGCCCAGCAGCGTGGATGCGGCCTGCACCGCGGGATGCCGCAGCACCCAGCCGGCGGCCGGCAGGCACAGCAACAGCAGGCACAGCAGGTCGGCCAGCCGTTCAGCGCCGAAGATGGCCAGGCTTTGCCCGGCACCCAGGGGCTGGCGCGCGAGCATCAGGCCGCGCGCCGCCTCGCCGACATTGCCGGGCGTGGGGGTGAAGGCATAACCCGCAAGGTAAAGACGCAAGCCCTGCAGCCAGCCGAAATGGCGGCCGTAGTGCGCCATCCAGAGCCGCCAGCGCAGGCCGCGCAGCAAGTAGTTGAGCAGGCACAGGCCCGCGGCCTGCGCGCCCGTCCAGGACCAGAGCAGCGCCAGCGAGGTTTTGGGGCTGTCGCCCCAGACCAGCAGCGCGGCCGCGTAGGCCGTGGCCACCACACCCAGCACCAGCAGCAGGCGCTTGAAGGGAAGGCCCGCCGCAACCGGCGCGGAGGAAGCGGGCGCGGGCTTCACAGCCAGCGGCTCAGGAAAATGGCCAGCCAGAGCGCGCCGGCCCCCAGTATCCAGGGGTCGCGCAGCATGTCGCGCGCCACGTCTTCGCCATGGCCGCGGTGCACCTGGTAGGTATAGCGCAGCATGCCGAAAATCACCACCGGCACGGTATAGAGCAGGCGCTCGCCGTGCTGCAGCTGCGCCTCGGGGCTGGTGGCGAACAGGCTGTAGGTGGTCAGCGTGGCGGTCATGGTCACGGCCATAAAGGTGTCCAGCAGGGCCGAGGGGTAGTGGGCCAGCACGGCGCGCTGGCTGGCCTCTTCATGGAAGCTTTCGGCCTTGCGCTTGGCAAAACCGAGGAACAGCGCCACAAAAATGCCGGTCAGCAGCAGCCAGCGCGAAGGCGGGATGCCGACGGCCACGGTGCCGGCCAGAAGGCGCAGCATGAAACCCGAGGCGATGATGGACACGTCGACCACCGGCACCTGCTTGAGCCGCCATGAGTACGCCAGGTTGAGCAGCACGTAGGCCGCCAGCAGCGCCAGCAGGGTGCGGTTGCCCGCCGCCAGCAGCAGGCCGGCCACCAATAGCAGGCCGGCCAGCACCAGCGCCACGGGCACCGGCACCGCGCCGCTGGCCACGGGCCGGTGGCGTTTGCCGGGATGCAGGGCATCGCTGGCACGGTCATGCCAGTCGTTGATGATGTAGACCATGCTGGAGAGGCAGCAAAAAGCCGCAAAGGCATGGAGGACACGCCAGTCCAGCGCCATGTCCTGCCAGTTCTGGCTGAATACCAGGCCGGCGAACACAAAAGCGTTTTTCAGCCACTGGTGCGGCCGCATGAGGCGGACCAGGGCCAGCAGGAAAGAAGAGGAAGAGGGCATCGGGAAAGAGGGGTAACACCCCGGGACACCCCCGGGAAGAACGAGCTTGAAGCATAACTGAGCGCCGCCGATTCCCGAATACGGCCAAAATGGGGCCATGGCTCTCGCACCCTCCCCCACCCTCGCCCCTTCCTCCCCCATCGCCCTGCCCGCCGTCTCGCCCCGCGCCCTGGAATTAATCCAGGCCCTGGTGCGCATGAACACCGTCAGCGACAACAGCAACCTGGAACTGATCCATTTCGTGCGCGACGAGCTCGCCCGGCTGGGCGTGGCCAGCCGCATCACCACCAACGCCGGCAAGACCAAGGCCAACCTGTTCGCCACGCTGGGCGAAGGCCGGCCGGCCGGCATCATTCTGTCGGGCCATACCGACACCGTGCCCTGGGACGGCCAGGAGTGGACGCTGGGCCCGCTGTCGGCCGCCATCGAGGGCGGCCGGCTCTACGGACGCGGCAGCTGCGACATGAAGGGCTTTATTGGCATGACCCTGGCCCATGCCGGGGACTTCCTGAACAGCCAGGCACCCTTTGCGGTGCACCTGGCGCTGAGCTATGACGAGGAGGTCGGCTGCCTGGGCGTGAGGGAGCTGATCGCCGACATGAAGGACGCCGGCATCGCGCCGCTGGCCTGCATCGTCGGTGAGCCTACCAACATGGTGCCGGCCACCGCGCACAAGGGCGTGTACCGCTACAAATGCTGCGTGCGCGGCAAGGAGGCGCACTCCTCGCTCACGCCGCAGTCGGTCAATGCCATCGAGATGGCGGCGCGCGTGGTTGGCAAGCTGCGCGACATGGCCGAGGGCTTTGAGGCCAGCGAGCCGCGCTACGAGGGTTTCGACGTGCCCTTCAGCACCGCCAGCGTCGGGCAGTTCCACGGCGGCATTGCCGACAACGTGGTGCCGCGCGACGCCGAGTTCCGCTATGAATTCCGCAACCTGCCCACGGCAGACGCGCATGCGATGCAAAAAGAGATTCTGGCCTATGCGGAGCACGCGCAGCCGGCGATGCAAAAAGTCGCGCCCGATGCCGGCTTCAGCTTTGAGACGATTTGCGAGGTGCCGGCCTTCCTGGGCTCGGCCGGCGACGACGTGACCCGGCTCGCGCAGCGCCTGGCCGGCACGCGGGAAACCACGCTGGTGGCCTTCGGCACCGAAGCGGGCATCTTCAAGGGCGCGGGCATTCCCACCGTAGTCTGCGGGCCCGGCAGCATCACCCAGGCGCACCAGCCCGACGAATTTGTGAGCCTGGAGCAGCTGGCGCGCTGCCAGGCTTTCATGCAGGGTTTGATCGCTACCCGGCAGATCGCTTAAACAAAAAAAGCCTGACGCAGTCAGGCTTTTTTGCGGGAGACCAGAGGTAAGAGGTATCAGGTCCGCACGCGGCCGTCACCTGTGAGCATTGAGAGTTCGACAAAGCTCGAAGCCACGTGGTCCGTCGGCGAGAAGGTCACGGAAAAACCGCCCAGCGACTGGCTGCCCATGCCCTCCAGGCCGGCGATCAGCGACTCGCGGCTGACCTTGGCGGCACCGCCGCGCTTGAGGCCGTCCACAAAGACCTTGGCGGCCACATAACCCTCCATGCTGGAGAAATTGACCTGGGCGTTGCCCGCCGCCTTGGCCGCATCGACGAACTCGCGCGCGATGAGGCGGGCCGTGTTGTAGGGCGAGGGCATGACCTGCGAGACCACCACGCCCGCGCCGTCCTTGCCGAGCTCGTCGGCCAGCGCCTGCGTGCCGACAAAGGACACGTTGTAAAAGGTGCCGCCGTAGCCGGCCTTGCGGGCCTCGCGGATAAAGGCCGCGCAGGCCTTGTAGGCACCAATCTGCACCACCGCATCGGGCCCGGCCGCGACCAGGGTCTTGACCGCGCCGGCCACGTTCACCGTGTTGCGCTCCACCGTCGCCAACGCCACCGGCTTGAGGTTTTGCGCCGCCAGGGCCAGCGTCACGCCGTCCAGGCCGGCCTTGCCATAGGCATCGTTCTGATAGAACACCGCGATTTTTTTCAGGCCCAGGCCGGTCAGCTGTTTGACGATGAGGCCGGTTTCGTCGTTGTACGAAGCCCGCACATGGAAGGCGTATTTGTTGAAGGGGTCGCGCAGCGCCATGGCGCCGGTGAAGGGGGCAAAAAACGGCACCTTGTCCTTGGTCGCCAGCGGCAGCGCGGCGATGCTGGTGGGCGTGCCTATATAGCCGAACAGCGCGAACACATCGTCGGCGATCAGCTTGCGGGTGTTTTCGGCGCAGCGGTCGGGCTCGTAGCCGTCATCGAGGTTGCGGATCTCGATCAGGCGCTTGCCGATGCCGCCCTGGGCGTTGACCTGGTCGAAGTAGACCTTGGCGCCCTGGTGGAACTGTATGCCCAGCTGCGCGGCCGGACCGGTGAAGGCGGCGGACTGGCCCAGGATGATCTTGTCGGCCTGGGCATGGGCGACGTTAAAGCCAGCCAGCGTGGAAGCGCCGGCAAGGATGGAGAATTTTCTGCGAGTGAGGTTCATCCCTCGATTCTCGCAACACAACTTACAGCCTGGTTACCCTCATGCGTAACAGGAGGAAAGCCTGTGCGATAGGTCACTACTTTGGGCTTACACGGAAGGCTGGTCGTCAGCAAATTGCCAGCTTTCCGAGGGTTCTGCCCTATTCCCAGCCTATTCCCAAGCTATTTCGCCCTATTCCCTGACCCGCCCCATCGCGTCGATCAGGCTCAGCTCAACCAGCTTGGAGCCCACGCGGTCGCCGTCGAAGTGGACGCGAAAGCCGCCCAGGTTCAAGTCCTGCAGGCTGTCCAGCGCCTTGCGCAGCTTGGCCCGGGTCGGGTCCTTGCCGGCCTTGCGCAGGGCTTCGGTGTAGGTCCAGGCGGCGATATAGCCTTCCAGCATGTAGACATTGGACTTGCCGAGCTTGGCCGCCAGCGCATCGGCCTGCAATTCGCGCACCAGCACGCTTTTGGCGTTGTCCGACTTGGGCGTCACGCGCACCACCACCACGCCGGCACCGGCCGCGCCCAGCTGTTCGGCCAGCAGGCTTTCGCCGGTGCTTGAAAAACCGTAGATAGGCCCGCGAAAGCCCTTGGCGCGCAGGTCGCGTATGGCATTGGCCGCGCCCGAGGCGTCGCTGATCACCAATACTGACTCCGGTTTTTTGGCCAGCACCTGGTCCACGCTGGTGGCGACGCTGCCGCCGGAAAGAGCCGACTTGGCCACCAGGTTGGCGCCCATGCCGCCCATGGTGCGCTCGGCCGAATCCAGCGCCGCGAGCGACTCCAGGTCCTTGCCGTGCAGGATGGCCAGCTTGCGCATGCCCAGGGTCTCGGCGTGGCGCGTGATCATCGCGGCCTCTTCGGAATAGCCGGGCCGCACCGAATAGACGTTCGGATAGAGCGAACCGCGCAGCTCGTCGGCGCCGGCCATGGGCGCAAACAGCAGGATGTCCGTATCCTTGAGCAGCGGATTGACGGCGGTGACCTGCGGCGAGCCGTAGTAGCCGAACAACGAGAACACCTTCTGGTCCAGCAGCTTTTTGGTGTTGGCCACCGTGGTGTCGGGGTTGCCCATGTCGTCCAGCGTGGTGAGCTCTATCTTGCGGCCGTTGACGCCGCCGCCCGCGTTGACCCGTTCGAAGTAAAGCCGCGCGCCTTGCGCGAAAGGCAGGGCCAGCGTGGCGCCGGGCCCGGTCATGGCCAGGGATTGGCCCAGGGTGACGGCGGTCTTGCTGACGCCGTCCTCGGCTTTGACCCCAGGCGCGAGCAGGCCGGCCAGGGCCGCTACCATGGCGACTCGGGCTGCGGTGTGGAATGCCCGCATTCCTTTCATTGTTGTTGTCATGGCTGGCGTGTCTCTCCGGGATGCGACGATGGCAACCAATATAAAGTTGAGCCATGAGCAATACCATCAGCATCTCCCCTAGGAACGAGGCCAAGCCTGACAATGGGCTGAAGACAGCCGTCTCGCAAGTGCTGGGCGCCTGCCCGCACGACTGCCCCGACACCTGTTCGCTGCTGACCACGGTGCAGGATGGCATCGCCACCCGCGTGCAGGGCAACCCCGACCATCCTCATACCGGCGGCGTGCTGTGCAACAAGGTTTCTCGATACACCGAGCGCACCTACCATCCCGAGCGGCTGCTGAGCCCGCTCAAGCGCAGAGGCCCCAAAGGCAGCGGGCAGTTCGAGCCCGTGAGCTGGGAATC
>Ga0102595_100159_pt1 | contig 80097 bp, 69 predicted proteins | sample Araplaol_mTSA_r2_2_FD_76864 | JGI IMG/M metagenome (GOLD analysis project Ga0102595, IMG submission 76864) | Arabidopsis root microbial communities from North Carolina, USA - plate scrape MF_Col_mTSA_r2 (SPADES assembly) (version 2) | ecosystem: Host-associated > Plants > Roots > Endosphere... | reverse complement strand
GCATCAGCGTGACCGACCGCTGCAACTTCCGCTGCAGCTACTGCATGCCCAAGGACGTGTTCGACAAGGACTACAAGTACCTGCCGCACAGCGCCCTGCTGAGCTTCGAGGAAATCACCCGGCTGGCCCGCCTCTTTGCCGCGCACGGCACGCGCAAGATCCGGCTGACCGGCGGCGAGCCGCTGCTGCGAAAGAACATCGAGGGCCTGGTGGAGCAGCTCGCCGAGATCCGCACGCCCGCGGGCGAGCCGCTGGCGCTGACGCTCACCACCAACGGCTCTCTGCTCGCGCGCAAGGCCGCCGGCCTGCGCGCCGCCGGCCTGCAGCGCGTGACCGTGAGCCTGGACAGCCTCGACGACGCGGTGTTCCGCCAGATGAACGATGTCGACTTCCCGGTGGCCGACGTGCTCGCGGGCATCGACGCGGCACTGGCCGCGGGCCTGGGCCCCGTCAAGGTCAACATGGTGGTCAAGCGCGGCACCAACGAGCAGGAGATCCTGCCGATGGCGCGCTACTTCCGTACCCATCACGCCGGCAAGGTGGTGCTGCGCTTCATCGAGTACATGGACGTTGGCGCCACCAATGGCTGGCGCATGGACGAGGTACTGCCGTCGGCCGACGTCGTCACGCGCATCCATTCCGAATTCCCGCTCGTGCCGCTGGGCGCCACCGCGCCCGGCGAGACCGCCAAGCGCTGGGCCTATGCCGACGGCGGCGGCGAGATCGGCGTCATCAGCAGCGTCACGCAGGCCTTCTGTCACGACTGCAGCCGCGCGCGTCTCTCCACCGAAGGCAAGCTGTACCTGTGCCTCTTCGCGAGCGCCGGCCACGACCTGCGCCCGCTGCTGCGCGGCAACGCCAGCGACGAAGACATCGCTTCGGCCATCGGCCACATCTGGCAGGGCCGAGCCGACCGCTACTCCGAGCTGCGCGCCCTGCGCGGCCCCGATGGCGACAGCGGCAACGGCGACGCCGGCTCCAAGGGCCCGCGCCGCGTCGAGATGAGCTACATCGGCGGATGAGGCAGGCGCCTGCCATGCCCGCGCACGCCAGCATCGCGTCCGCCGACATCACGGGTCTGCTGCTGGCCGGCGGCCGCGGTTCGCGCATGGGCGGTGTCGACAAGGGCCTGCAGCCTTTCAACGGCGAGCCGCTGGCGCTGCATGCGATGCGCCGGCTGGCGCCGCAGGTCGGCACGCTCATGGTCAATGCCAACCGCAATCTCGCCGAGTACGAAGCCTTCGGCGCGCCGGTGTGGCCCGACAGCCTCGCGGACTACCCTGGCCCGCTGGCGGGCTTCCTGGCCGGGCTGGAGCACTGCGCCACGCCCTGGCTGCTGACGGTGCCCTGCGACACGCCCCTCTTCCCGCCGGACCTCGCCGCTCGCCTCGCCGAAGCGGCGGCGGCCAGCCAGGCCGACATCGCCATGGTGGTGGCGCCCGAGCCCGCCGATGGCGGCGGCACGGTGGAACTGCGCCCCCAGCCCGTCTTCTGCCTGCTGCGCGCCAGCCTTCGCGAAAGCCTGCTTCGCTACACCGCCGCCGGCGGCCGCAAGGTCCACGCCTGGATCGCGCAGCACCGCACCGTGCAAGTGCCCTTCGACCGGCCCGGCGACGCGCCCGATGCGTTCTTCAACGCCAACACCCTGGCCGAACTGCACGCCCTCGAAAACCGATGAGATGAGCCGCATCGCAGAACTCGCTTCCGCCCTCGCGGGCCATGACGACGCCGACCTGAGCGTCGAGGCCGTCCACGCCTTTCTTTCCCAGCTGACGGCCACGGCCGTCGTCACCGGGCGCGAGAGCGTCTCGCTCTCTGAAGCGCTCGGCCGCGTGCTGGCCGAGGACATCGTCTCGCCCGTCAGCGTGCCCCCGCACGACAACTCCGCCATGGACGGCTACGCCTTCGACGGCGCCGTGCTGCCCGACAAGGCGCCCAGCGACGCATCCATCACGCTGCGCGTGGTGGGCACGGCGCTCGCCGGAGCCGCATGGCGCGGCGCGCTGGGGCCCGGCGATGCGGTGCGCATCATGACCGGCGCGATGATGCCGGCGGGCCTGGACACCGTCATTCCGCAGGAGTTCTGCAAGGTCGATGGCGACCGCGTCTGCTTCCCCGCCCGGGTGCTGCGCCGCGGTGACAACCGCCGGTTCGCCGGAGAAGACCTCATGAAGGGCCAGCCCGCGCTGCGCAAGGGCGAACGCCTTTCGCCCGCCGCGCTGGGCATGGTCGCGAGCCTGGGCCTGCCGGGCGTACCCGCGCTGCGGCGGCTGCGGGTGGCCTGCTTCTCGACCGGCGACGAAATCCTGAGCCTGGGCGACGCGCCGCGCGAGGGCGCCGTGTACGACAGCAACCGCTACACCGTGATCGGCCTGCTCACGCGGCTGGGCTGCGAGGTGCTCGACCTCGGCCTCGTGCGCGACGACCCGGCCACGCTCGCCGCCACGCTGCGGCGCGCAGCGCGCGAGGCCGACGCCATCGTCACCAGCGGCGGCGTGAGCGCGGGCGCGGCCGACCACACGCGCGCCGTGATGCAGCAGCTGGGCGACATGGCCTTCTGGCGCGTGGCGATGCGACCGGGCCGGCCGCTGGCGGTGGGGCTCATTCCCGCGGAGGAAAGCGCATCGAAGCCGCCGGCCGTGCTGTTCGGGCTGCCGGGCAATCCGGTGGCGGTGATGGTGACCTTTCTCGCCTTCGTCCGGCCTGCGCTGCTGCGCATGATGGGCTGCCACGAAGCGGCAGCCGCACCGCCGCCGCTGCTGCGTGCACGCAGCACGGGCCCGATCCGAAAGAAGCCGGGCCGCACCGAATATCAACGCGGTTTCGTGAAGGCCGTGCCGGGCGCGCTGCCGGAGGTGTGCGTGGCGGCCAACCAGGGTTCGGGCGTGCTGAGTTCGATGCTGGAGGCCAACGGGCTCGTGGTGCTGCGCCACGACCAAGGCAGCGTAGCGCCCGGCGAGGAAGTCGACGTGATGATGTTCGACGGCGTGATCTAGCCGCCGGAGAACGGGCCCGGGGTCAGATCCGGCCCAGCGCCTTGTCCACGCCCTTGTTGGCCAGCATGTCCGCGCGCTCGTTGCCCGGATCGCCCGAGTGGCCCTTGACCCAGCGCCACTCGATCTGGTGGCCGCGTTCGTTCACCAGCGCGTCGAGCCGCTTCCAGAGTTCGACGTTCTTCACCGGCTCCTTGCTCGCGGTGACCCAGCCCTTGGCCTTCCAGCCGCGGATCCATTCGGTGATGCCCTTGCGCACGTACTGGCTGTCGAGGTAGAGCAGCACCTTGCAGGGCCGCTTGAGCGCGGCCAGTCCTTCGATGACGGCGGTCAGCTCCATGCGGTTGTTGGTGGTGTTGAGTTCGCCGCCGAACAGGTCCTTCTCGCTGGTGCCGGACTTGAGCCACGCGCCCCAGCCGCCGGGCCCGGGATTACCCTTGCATGCGCCATCGGTATAGATCACGACTTCGTTCAAGCTGACGTTTCCTTCTTCTTCATTCGATTCCAATCGATCTTCATTTCTTCCAATTCTTGCCGGGCCCGTCGCGATGCACCTTGCCGGCGATGGGCACCGGCGCCGTGGCGCGGGCACCGGCGCGGCGCCAGTCGGCGCTCAGCAGGCGCATGCCGCGCACCCGCTTCACCGCGACCAGGAAGTAGGCCGCGCCGAAGATCGGCCACCAGCGCTCGCCGACGGAGTCCATCCAGCGCAGGCGCTCCAGCCAGGCTTCGCTGCGCACCGCCGGCCGGTAGATGCCGAAGCGGCCCGACTCCACCTCGAAGCTCAGCAGGCGCAGCCAGTCGCGCATGCGCCAGTAGCCGATGAACTCGCCGCCCTCAGGCAGGTAGAGATCGCCGATGCCCAGCCTGCGGTAGACATGTGCGCGGCGCTGCCGCATGCCCCAGAGGCTGGTCGGGTTGAGCCCGCAGATGACCACGCGGCCCTCGGGCACCAGCACCCGCTCGACCTCGCGCAGCGTGGCGTGCGGGTCGGGGCTCAGCTCGAGCGCGTGCGGCAGCACCACCAGGTCGAGGCTGTTGGCCGCGAAAGGCAACGCAGCGAAGTCCGTGAGCAGCGTCGCCTTGCCGCCGCGGGCCGGGTCGTCGAGAGCCAGCCAGCGGTGCGGCATGCGGTTGGCGCGCAGGCCATCGACCTCGGCGGCGCCCAGCTGGAGCGCGTGATAGCCGAATACATCGGCCACCGCCTGATCGAACTGGGCCTGCTCCCAAGCCAGCAGGTACCGCCCCGGGGAGGTCGCGAACCAATCCTGCAAACCTATAATTTGACCGCTCATGACCCTTGTTCCGCTGCCCGCTTTCGCCGACAACTACATCTGGATGCTGCACGACGGGTCCCACGCCATCGTGGTGGATCCGGGCGATGCCCAACCGGTGTTCGACGCGCTGGCGCGCGACAAGCTGCGGCTGGCCGCGATTCTAGTCACGCACCACCATCCCGATCACACGGGCGGCGTGGCCGCATTGCATGCAGCCACCGGGGCAAAGGTATGGGGCCCCGCGCGCGAGCGCATTCCCGAGCCCTTCGCGCCGCTGGCGCAAGGCGACATTGCCGAGGCCCTCGGGCTGCGCTTCGAGGTCATCGACGTGCCGGGCCATACAGCCGGGCACATCGCCTACTTCCTGCCCGCCGGGCAGGCCTCGCGCGAAGACGCGCCGCTGCTCTTCTGCGGCGACACGCTCTTCTCCGGCGGCTGCGGGCGCCTCTTCGAGGGCACGCCCTCGCAGATGCTGGCCTCGCTCGACGCGCTCGCCGCCTTGCCCGGCGACACGCGCGTGTGCTGCGCCCACGAGTACACACTTTCTAACCTGCGTTTCGCGCAGGCGGTGGAACCGGCCAACGCCGAGCTGACTCACTACAACGCGCGCTGCGAGAGCCTGCGCGCGAAGGGGCAGCCCACGCTGCCGTCGCAACTGGCGGTCGAACGCCAGGTCAACCCCTTTCTTCGCAGCCGCGAAGCCACTGTCCTTAGAGCGGTGCGTGCCCACGCCGAGCTGGCTGCCGATGCAGCCGAGGCCGACGTGTTCGCGGCACTGCGCCAATGGAAAAACGACTTCCGATGAAACTGATCGCTGCCACCTGCCTTGCAGGTTCACTGGTGCTCGCCGGCTGCGCGAACACGAACGACAACAGCACCTCTTCCTCCTCCTCTTCCCCCTCCTCGTCGGCGCGTGCCGGCGGCACCGGCTCCAAGGTCGCCGGCAGCGCGGCCCCCGTCTATCCGCGCGATGCACTCTCCCCACTGACCAGCGGCCAGGCCCATTCGCAGAGCGTCGTCACGCTCGCACCGCCAGTCGACATGTGGGACCGCATCCGCCGCGGCTTCAAGATGCCGGACCTCGACAACGACCTCGTGCGCGACCGCGAGCAGTGGTACGCCAGCAGGCCGGACTACATCCAGCGCATGACGGAGCGCTCGAACAAGTACATCTTCCACATCGTCGAGGAGCTCGAGCGCCGCAACATGCCGACCGAGCTGGCGCTGCTGCCCTACATCGAGAGCGCATTCAACCCGCAGGCCATCTCCAGCGCCCGCGCCGCGGGCATGTGGCAGTTCATGCCGGCCACCGGCAACGACTTCGACCTGAAGCAGAACATCTTCCGCGACGACCGCCGCGACGTGGTGGCCTCCACCCGCGCAGCGCTCGACTACCTGCAGAAGCTCTACGGCATGTTCGGCGACTGGCAGCTCGCGCTGGCCGCCTACAACTGGGGTGAAGGCAGCGTGAGCCGCGCCATCGCCAAGAACCAGCGCCTGGGCCTGCCCACCACCTACAGCGACCTCACCATGCCCGCCGAGACGCGCATGTACGTGCCCAAGCTGCAGGCGGTGAAGAACATCGTGGCGAATCCGCAGGCCTTCAACACCGAGCTGCCGCTGATCGCCAACCACCCCTACTTCCAGACCGTCACGCTCACGCGCGACCTTGACGTCGAGCTCGCCGCCAAGCTGGCCGACGTGCGGCTCGAAGACTTCCGCGCGTTGAACCCCGCAGCCCACAAGCCGGTGCTGATCGCCGCCGGCACGCCGCAGATCCTGCTGCCCTGGGACAACGCGGCCGTGTTCCAGCGCAACTTCGACGCCTATTCGCAGGGCCAGTACGCCAGCTGGACCGCCTGGGTCGTGCCCAACACCATGACGGTGGCCGACGCCGCCCAGCGCTCGGGCATGAGCGAGAACGACCTGCGCTCCATCAACAACATCCCGCCGCGGATGCTCATCAAGGCCGGCTCGACGCTGATCGTGCCGCGCGGCGCCCGTGTGAAGGAAGACGTGGCGGCGGTGGTGGCCGATGGCGGCCACCTGAGCTTCCAGCCCGAGATCGTCACGCGCCGCACGACGGTGAAGGCTGGACGCGCCGACAACGTCGCGAGCATCGCGCGCCGCTACAACCTCAAGCCCGCCAGCGTGGCCGAGTGGAACGACGTGAAGCCGAACCACGCGTTCAAGCGCGGCTACAGCGTGGTGGTGTACCTGCCCGTTCGCGCCACGGTGGCTGCCCGCGCCGGCACCGGCATCCGCGCAACCTCGCATGCAGCAGCGCCCGCCCCGGCCCGCCGCGGCGGCGCGCCTTCCAAGTCTGCAGCCCCGCGTGGCGCCGGCAGCGTGGTCAAGGTGCCTGCGAGCAGCAAGCAGCAGGTCGTGCGCGAGAAGCGCGGCGGCACGCCCTCCAAGAAGAAGCGCTGAGAAGCAGGCTGACGGAGGCTCAGTGGGCCTTTGCGGCCTGCTGTGCCCTGCGTCGCACGATAGCCTCCATCGCGGCGACCCCGATCATGATGGCGGTGGTGAGCGTTCCCACCACCAGCACCGTCAGGTGCGAGGCGAACACCGCGAGCACCGCCAGGAAGCCCAGCCCGAAGAGATGCGACTGCGGCAGGAAGCCGCGCACCACACGCTTGAAGAGCGCATTGCCGAACAGGTAGATCGCCGGGCCGCCGATCAGCGCGCCCAGGTACTTGAGCTCGGCGTGGTGCGAGCCCTCGCCGATCGTCAGCTCGTCCGCCACGGCGCACACGATGATGCCGGCCACCAGGATCACGTGCGTGTAGTGGAACTTCGCGCCGATGGCGCCCGGGTCCTGCGCATGCTCGATGACGTGCGTGGCTTCCCTGGCGCTGGTGTCGAAGTACATCCACCACATCGCCAGGCTGCCCGCGAAGCCCACGAGCAGCGCGAACAGGTCGACGCCATGCCATTCGACGTGGTGCCCGAAGGCGATGCCGGTGGCCAGCACCGACTCGCCCAGCGCGACGATCACGAAGAGCTGGCAGCGCTCGGCGAGGTGGCCGCCGTCGATGGTCCAGTCGCTGGTCAGCGAACGGCCCAGGCCCGGAAAGCGCAGGCCGATCATCGGAGCGATGTACTCGCACAGCACGCCGCCGAACCACAACGCAAGGCGCGCCTGCCCTTCGGCGAGGCCGCCGGCGATCCAGAACACGCCGGCCACGCAGTTCCAGGCCAGCAGGCGGCGGAAGTTGGGCGTGAGCGGATCGTTCGGGCCGATGGCGATCAGCATGCAGAAGGTGCGCCCCGCCTGGATGCCCACGAAGCACAGCGCGAACACCAGCCCGCGCTCGGAGAAGGCGCCTGGCAGCGCCGAGGCCATCACCATCGCCAGCAGCATGATCGCGAAGAGCACGCCGCGGATGCGCAGCGTGCCGGGGTTGAACCAGTTGGTGGTCCAGGCCGTGTACTGCCAGCCCAGCCAGACGGCGAACCACATGACCAGCGTCTGCAGCGCCCCCATCAGCGTGAGGTGGTCGAGCAGGTAGTGGGAAAGCTGCGTGACGGAGAAGGCGTAGACCAGGTCGAAGAACAGCTCTTCATTGGAGACCCGTGCCGCCTCGCTGCGCGAGCGCAGGGTCGTGGCCCGCTTGTGGTTGTTGTCGTGGCTCATTGTTCGTTTACCCCCATGAATCGTTGCGGCGCCCTGCGGGTGCCGCGCGCGATCATCGCACGGGGCCGAACTAGAGCTTCTCGGTCTCGCCCGTCCTCGGCTGCCACTTCATCAGGCGCCTTTCGATGACCCCGACGATCCCGTCCAGCGCCAGCGCGAAGGCCGTGAGCACCACGATGCCGGCGAACACGGTGTTGACGTCGAAGGTGCCCTCGGCCTGCAGGATCAGGTAGCCCACGCCGCGCGCCGAGCCCAGGTACTCGCCCACCACCGCGCCCACGAAGGCCAGCCCCACCGAGGTGTGCAGGCTGGAGAACACCCAGCTGGTCGCGCTCGGCAGGTACACGGTGCGCAGCAGTTGCCGCTGGTTGGCGCCCAGCATCTTCGCGTTGGCCAGCACCACCGGGCTCACCTCGCGCACGCCCTGGTAGACGTTGAAGAACACGATGAAGAACACCAGCGTCACCGCCAGCGCCACCTTGCTCCAGATGCCCAGCCCGAACCACAGCGCGAAGATGGGCGCGAGGATCACGCGCGGCATCGAGTTGGCGGCCTTGATGTACGGATCGAGAATCAGGCTCGCCGTGGGCGCGAGCGCCAGCCACAGCCCGCAGGCCAGCCCGAGCACGGTGCCGATGCCGAAGGCCAGCACCGTCTCCAGCAGCGTGGTGCCCAGGTGCTGGTAGATGTCGGCGTTGCCCTTCAGTCCTTCGGGAAAGAGTGCGTTGGCCGGAACCTCGAACGGCAGGAACCAGCTCCAGATGCGCCCCGCAACCTGGATAGGCTCGCCGAGGAAGAAGGCGATCTGCTGATTGCGCGAGGCGACATGCCACGCCACCAGGATCAGCGCCAGCAACGCCAGCTGCCAGAAGCGCGCATTGCGTTCGTTCAGACCGGGCCGTGCCATCACGCGGCCTTCCTGAGCTGCTGCGCATAGCCCTTGAGCACCTCGTCGCGCAGCACCTCCCAGATCTGGGTGTGCAGCTCGACGAAGCGCGGCTGCGTTCGCACCTCGGCCACGTCGCGCGGACGCGGAAGATCGATGGCGAATTCGCCGATGGGATGCGTGGCCGGGCCGGCCGACAGCACCACTACGCGATCGCTCATCGCGATGGCCTCGTCGAGGTCGTGTGTGATGAAGAGCACCGCCTTCTTCTTCGCGCTCCAGAGCTCGAGCACCTCGTTCTCCATGAGTTGGCGCGTCTGGATGTCGAGCGCGCTGAAGGGCTCGTCCATGAGGATGATGTCGGGGTCGAGCACCAGCGTCTGCGCCAGCGCCACGCGCTTGCGCATGCCGCCGGAGAGCTGGTGCGGATATCGGTCGCCGAAGCCCGAGAGGCCCACGCGCGAGAGCCATGCCCCGGCCTGCTCGCGCGCCTGCGCCTCGGGCACGCCGCGGTATTGCAGGCCCACCATCACGTTGTCGATGGCGCTGCGCCACGGCATCAGCGCTTCGGTCTGGAACATGTAGCCCGCGCGCGCGTTGATGCCCGAGAGCGTCTGGCCGAAGACCTTCACCGTGCCCGAGGAAGGCTGCAGCAGCCCGGCGCCCACGTTCAGCAGCGTCGACTTGCCACAGCCCGTGGGACCGACCACCGAGACGAACTCCCCGGCCTTCACGCGCAGCGTGGTGTCGGCTACCGCCGTGTAGCGCTGGCCAGGATCGTCCTTCGACAGAAAGGTGCAACTGATGGAGAGGAGTTCGAGTGCGTGTTCGGACATGGCAGAAAAAACCCGGCCTGAGCCGGGTCGCGAGACATGCGGCGGTCAGGCTTTGAACCTGTCCTTGGCGCGCCTTGCAAAATCGTTGGTGTAGGTCCTGGCGAGGTCGATCTTGTCGGCCTTCACGGTGGTGTCGAAGCTCGCGATCGCGTTCAGCGCGGTCTTGGGGCCGTCGGTGGGCACGAGGCCGTCGGTGGCGATCGACTCGCGCACCTTGTCGAAAGAAGCCAGGTACAGCGCGCGGTCGCCGAGCAGGTAGGTCTCGGGCACCGTCTTGATGATGTCGCCCGGCCCTGCCGTCTGCAGCCACTTGAGCCCATGCACGATCGCGTTCGCCAGCGCCTGGCAGGTGTTGGGATTCTTCTGGACGAAGTCGGACGACGCATAGAGGCAGGCCGCCGGCATCGTGCCGCCGAACACCTGCTGCGTGCCCTTGAGCGTGCGCGTGTCGCTGATGATCTTCACGTCGCCCTTCTGCTCGAGCATGGTCATCACCGGATCGGTGTTGCTGATGGCGTCGATCTGGCCCGAGCGCAGCGCGGTGAGCGCGCCGGCCGCCACGCCCACGCCGATGTAGCTCACGTCGCTGGCCTTGAGCCCGCCGCGCGACAGAACGAGGTTGGCCACCATGTTGGTCGACGAGCCCGGTGCCGAGACGCCGATCTTCTTCCCCTTGAGATCCTGGATGCCGGTGTAGCCGGCCATGTTCTTGGTCGACACGCCCACCGCGATCTGCGGTGCGCGCCCCTGCAGCACGAAGGCCTGGAAGAACTGGTTCTTGGCCTGCAGGTTGATGGTGTGCTCGTAGGCACCCGAGCACACGTCGGCCGATCCGCCCACCACTGCCTGCAGCGCGCGCGCGCCGCCGGCGAAATCGGAAATCTCCACGTCGAGCCCTTCGGCCTTGAAGTAGCCGAGCTGCTCGGAGATGGTGAGCGGCAGGTAGTAGAACGCCGCCTTGCCACCCACCGCGATGGAGATCTTCGTCTTCTCCAATTTGGCCTGCTGCGCAAAGACACGCGGCAACGCGATGGTTGCGGCGGCGATGGCGGAAGCAGAAATGAGGGTACGGCGATGAAGCATGAAAACTGGCCTGGAACTGTTGCCTGAAGCTGTTGCCTGAAGCTGTTGCCTGAACTGTTGCTTCTGGGCTCTGTGATTCGTAAGAAACTGAATCGAGCTTAGGGGCCGCAACAGGCAACTGCATCGGGGTCATCCCGTGCGGGTTTCCACGTAAGCATGAAGGCCTCGCAGAGAAGCCTTCGCCGAGGCTTCAGCGAGCCAGAAAAAGTATCGCGATATTGACCAGAAACGCGAGCGCCCAGACAGCGCTGCGCAGGCTTCCGATGCCCCTGATGTAAAGCGCGAGATAGATCACGCGCAGCACCACGTAGGCCATCGCGAGCATGTCGAGGCGCGCCTGCGCCGCGCCGAGCTGGTGCGCGATGATCACCGCGCCGATGAAGAATGGCAGGCCCTCGAAGCTGTTGGCCTGCGCGCTGTTGGCGCGAGCGCGCCAGCCGCTCTGCTTCGCGGCCCATTCGCGCGGATGCTGGTTGTCGCGCGGTGCAAAGCTGCCGGCCTTGGCGATCCATGCCGCGGCATACGGCAACACGCAAGCAACGAGCACGCACCAGTAGGCGACGGTGAGCAGCGAGAAAGTCATGTGCGGTTGCCCTACCTGCGATCCACCAGCGCGTGCGCGATGGTGCCGAGATCGACGTACTCGAGCTCGCTGCCGGCCGGCACGCCGCGCGCGAGGCGCGTCACCTTCAGGCCGCGCCGCTTCAGCCCTTCACCGATCACATGCGCGGTGGCCTCGCCTTCGGCCGTGAAGTTGGTGGCGAGGATGACCTCGCTCACCGTGCCGTCGCGCGCGCGGTCGAAGAGTTTCTGCAGCCCGATGTCCTTCGGACCTACGCCATCGAGCGGACTGAGCTTGCCCATCAGCACGAAGTAATAGCCGCGGAAGGCGCCGGTGCGTTCCAGCGCGGCCTGGTCGGCCGGCGTCTCGACCACGCAGAGCTTCGTCGGGTCGCGCCGCGTGTCGAGGCAGACACTGCAGATCGGCGCTTCCGTGAAGGTGTTGCAGCGCTCGCAATGCCGCACCTGCCCCGCTGCCTGCTGCAGGGCGCGCGCGAGCAGTTGCGCTCCGTCGCGGTCGTGCTGCAGCAGGTGGAACGCCATGCGCGAGGCCGACTTGACGCCGACACCGGGCAGGCGGCGCAGCGCTTCGACCAAGGCGTCGAGCGAACTGGCGTCTGCCATCTATTCCGGCCGCCAGCTCAGAACGGCAGCTTCATGCCGGGGGGAAGACCGGGCATGCCGGCCGTGAGCTTGCCCATCTTCTGCTCGCTGGTTTCCTCCGCCTTGCGCACGGCGGCGTTGAAGGCGGCGGCCACGAGGTCTTCGAGCATGTCCTTGTCGTCCGCCAGCAGGCTGGGGTCGATGGTGATGCGCTTGACGTCGTGCTTGCAGGTCATGACGACCTTGACGAGGCCGGCGCCGGATTCGCCTTCGACCTCGATGGTGGCGAGCTCTTCCTGGGCCTTCTTGAGGTTGTCCTGCATTGCCTGCGCCTGCTTCATGAGGCCGGCCAGTTGTCCTTTGTTGAACATCGTTGGTCCTGATCTGTCGGTTGGAAAGTGGGTGAAGGATACGGGAGACGCGAACTCAGGCCGGCTTGAGCGTGCCGGGGACGATCTTCGCGTCGAAATCGCGCATCAGCGCCTGGACTTCGGGGTCGCTCATGATGGCTTCCTCGGCCAGGCGCTGGCGCTCGTCGGCCGCCTGCTTGTTGCGGCGCGCGGGGCTGTCGATCACGCCGCCGACCTCGATGGCGAGCTTGACGTTGTGGCCGGCGCCGTTCAGCGCCGCGGTGAGCTTCTCGCGGGCGGACGGCTGGTTGAGCGTTTCGCGCTCGATGCGCAGCAGCCACTGGTCGGTGTCGCGGCCGACAAGCTGCGACTGCAGGGCGAGCTCGCGCGCCAGCGCGGTGATGGCCTCGGCAGCGACCAGCTGGGTGACAGTGGCGTACCAGAAGTCGCCGTCCTCGCTGGTCGGAATCGGCGTGAAAGCGCTGCGCGGTTCGTCGGGGCGCGGGGTGTCGCGGGCGCTCGGAGGCGGCTGCACTCGGATAGGCACGCCGACGACCTTGGCGGGAGCATCGCCGTTGGCGCCGCCGGAACGAGGCTCGGCCTGCCGGGGCTCGTCGACCACTGCGAGGCGGTGGCCTGCGGGAACCGGAGTGGCGGCCTGGACCGCAGGTGCCGGGACCGGGGCCTGCACGGCCGCCGCGGGCGCTTCGACTGGCGGGCGAGCCACTGGGGCGGGAGCCTGAGCAGGCGGAACCGCACGCACCGGAGCCTGCGTCGCCGCGGCCTCGGCTTCATTCAGAGTTTTTTTTTCCGGGGTAGCCGTCGATGCGGCCGCGCTGGAAGGCTTGAAGGCCAGCAGCCGCAGCAGCACCATGGTCAGCGCGGCGTACTCGTCGGGAGCCAGCCCCAGCTCGCCACGCCCGTGCAGGCACAGGCTGTAGAGCAGCTGGGTTTCGTCTGCGGGCATCAGCGCGGCGAGGCGCGCAGTGTCGGCCGCGTCGGGGTCGGTGACGGCGTCGGCCGCTTCAGCGCGCGAGGGCACGGCCTGCAGCACCGCCATGGCCTGCAGCACAGCCGTCATTTCTTCCAGCGTGGAGGCGGCGGACATGCCGTCGACGCGCAACGCCTCGGAAGTTTCGACCACCGTCTTGCCGTCGCCCTGGGCCAGCGCCTCGATCAGGCGGAACACATGGCCGCGATCGACGCTGCCGAGCATCTGGCGCACGCCGGCTTCCACCAGCTCGCCGTTGCCGAACGCGATGGCCTGGTCGGTGAGCGAGAGCGCATCTCGCATCGAGCCGCGCGCCGCGCGCGCCAGCAGGCGCAGCGCCTGCGGCTCGGCCGGCACGCTTTCGGTCTGCAGCACGGCGGTGAGGTGCTCGAGCACCGTCTCGGGCGCCATCGGCCGCAGGTTGAACTGCAGGCAGCGCGAAAGCACCGTCACCGGCACCTTCTGCGGATCGGTGGTCGCCAGCACGAACTTCAGGTACTCGGGCGGCTCCTCGAGCGTCTTGAGCATCGCGTTGAACGCGGTGTTCGTGAGCATGTGCACTTCGTCGATCATGAAGACCTTGAAGCGCCCCTGCACTGGCTTGTAGACCGCCTGTTCGAGCAGCGACTGCACCTCGTCCACACCGCGGTTGGAGGCCGCGTCGAGCTCGGTGTAGTCCACGAAGCGGCCCGCATCGATGTCGCGGCAGGCCTGGCAGACGCCACACGGCGTGGCCGTGATGCCGCCCTGCCCGTCCGGCCCCTGGCAGTTCAGCGACTTCGCCAGAATCCGCGAAACCGTGGTCTTGCCGACACCCCGGGTGCCGGTGAAGAGATAGGCGTGGTGCAGGCGCTGCGTCGTCAGCGCGTTCTCGAGCGCCTGAACCACATGCCCCTGGCCGACCATCTCACCGAAGGTTTTCGGACGGAACTTGCGGGCGAGCACGAGATAAGACATTGCGGGCATTCTAAAAGGCGCGGAGCACCCATCCCGATACAGGGGCGGGGCTTTCGCAGGACACCGAGGAACCGGCGTTGCCGGTCCTCCGGTGTCGCCCCCCAAGCAGGGGGTTGGCGAAGCGACACGAAGTGCGCGCAGCCTGGGGGGTTACAATAAGCCCTGACGGGCCTCCCTGCATGGTGAAGTGGCCAACCGGGTCAGGTGGGGAACCAAGCAGCCCTAACTGCGTAGTCAGTGCCAGGGGTAAGGCTCGTCAACCTCTAATCGGATTCCGTTTTCTCCTCTGAAAACGCGAATCTCCAAGGCTGGCGCGGCTTACCGCGTAATCCGATGTGCTCCGGACGTGTGAACTTCACCAACTGGAGCCCCATCAAATGGCATCACCACCGAGACCGATACCCGGCCTGACACGTCGGCGTCAAACGTTCTTCCTGACCATAGTCAAGCCGGTAGACCTCCGCGCCGGCCCCGCGGACCGCTACGCCTTCCGCTCGACTCTCGGCACCCGGGATGAACCGATAGCCCGCATCAAGGCCCTGGCGATCCGGGCCGACGTTGAGACTCAATGGGCGGCCGAGCGTGAGCGGCGCCGGCCGCAGCCTGCCATAGCCCCCACGCCTGCACTGATCGATGCGCTGGCACAGGCTGTCCGTCATGCTGTGCTGATTGGGGACGACCGGCTGCGTGTAGAGCCGGAAGGTCTGGATGCTGCATTGGCTTCTTACGAATGGGAAGGCAATCCGAGCCCTACTGAACGGCGCCTGATCCTTCGGGCCTGGATCGCCGAGCAGTGGGTGCAGATGGTCGCTGCTGGAGACCTGTCTGCCATCACGCTACGCATAGAGCGCCTAACCCAGCCGATGGGGCTGCGCATCGACTGGAGCGGCATGCCCGGGAAACTGGCCTTGCTAAAGCTGGCCCGTGTGCTGGCGAAGGCCAGCGCCGAGGCGGTCGCCCGGGATCGCGGTGAACTCATTGACACCCCAGAGGCTCCAGCGGTCCCCGGGATTCAGGCAGTTCCTGTGGCCTCTCCTTCCGCACTCTCTGCCGGCCTCTCCTGGGCAACCCTGCTCGCCGACTGGAAGGCGGCCAAGACCCGCAAACCTGCAGCCATCAAGATCACCGAGCGCGGCATTGCCGAGTTCATCAAGGCATGCGGCCCCGTGCCCCCAGAAGACCTGGATCGAGGACACGCCGCGAAGTACCGTGCTGCTCTAGTCGCACAAGGCCTCAAGGGACGGTCCATCCGCAACCTGCTATCCCCTCTGGTCGCCCTCCTCAATCTGGCTGTGGATTCCGGGAAACTCAAAGTCAACCCATGGGCGGGCGTCAAGGTCGATACCTCCGATTCGACCAAGCGGCTCCCTTGGCGCTTGGAGCAACTGAAGGCCCTAGTTTCGGCCAACAACTCCCGGGACGACCCAGGCCGTTGGCTACTGCCATTGCTGCTGTACACCGGCTGTCGTCTCGGGGAGATTGCGCAGCTTGAATTGGCGGACCTGAAGGAAATCGACGGCCAGTTCTCCATTGAGATTCATGACATGGCTACCGAGGGTCATGAGGCCCGAAGCGTCAAAACGGCCGCAGGGCTGCGCGTGGTCCCGATTGCCCCGCAGCTATTGGCAATGGGGCTGCGAGAGCACGCAGAGGCCCTGCGGGCCTGTGGTGAGCGCTTCCTGTTTCCTAGGTTCATTCAGTCAGGTAAAAAGCGCCCCAGCGAGCTTGCGGGCCGCTACTTCCTGGACCTCCGCAAGGACGCCGGCATAGCCCCGGACCCGAGGTTCTCAGCGCACTCCTGCCGCCATAATGTCCGTTCCGTGCTGGCTGGGGCCAGCGTGAACGAGACCATCATCGACAAGCTGATTGGGCACGAGAGCGGCGCAGTACAGTCGAGGTACACGCATGCATCCATGGGGGCGCTGGTGACCGCTGTGGCAGTGCTGGACTGGTCGGGTCTCAACTTCGCGAAGCTGGGCGCCTGATTCCAGCATCAAACTACGAATCCCATAGGCCCGGTGCATCGTTGCGGCCGCTAGGCAACAGCAAGCGGCGGTTTGCCGCCGATCTTCTTGTCCCATGTCTCCATAACAAAGGTTGCGACAGTGTGCGCGGCGTTGACGGCTAAACGTGCATGTCGAGGTTCGAGCCTGTAGCCTTTGCGGCCCTCGCTATGGGCGCTGCCTGCATGCGTGCGCAGCGCCCCAATACCGTCAACGATTGAAAACAGGCCCGTGATGATTCGCTGTAAATCCTGGTCCTCGATGCTTCCGGGATCGAGCCCGAGGTCAGCGCGGACCACCTTGAACACCGGTTGCAAATCTTGCTTGTCCGGCATCGTCAACTTGTTGTCCTCGATGTACGTCTTGAAGATCGATTCAAGGATGTTGGAGGCAGCAGAGACGGCTTCTCGTGGTTTGGCCTCAACAGTCTCCATAGCCCTGTCAAACTCGCGGTGGATTGCAGGCATGTCCCGGCCCTTGATTAACTGCCCCAGCGTCTTACTTGGTGCGAGTCCGCCTCCCGTAATGAAGCCCCCAACACGGTATTGCAAGCCATTGTTAGCAAGCACCTTCTCGATCTTGCGGACGTTCTCCCGCTTCGTCAGGGTTGATTCATGTTCCTGGGTCCACTGAGGAGCTACGTAGTCTGCAGCCATCACCGGATCCTCCATATATCCGCTGATGATCCGTCCCAGAACCGCCAAGGGCTCTGGGTGCTCCTTGTTCGTGTTCCGTAGCCATTCCTGCGCCTTGACATGCTTACTGCCCTCGGGCGGCTCGCCGGGGGCCTCAGCGTACATGAACAGACTGTCCATGCTTGCGTGAGTTTCTGCCGTGGAAACGATGTTCGAAACGATGGCAAGGAGAGGGGCAGGAATTAGCTTAGCCATGGGCAAGACCAAAGGGCCACAAAGGACCTATTGTCTGTTCAAAGCCGTTGCAGCCCTTGGCGCGTCCCCATTCCACTCCTGCTCTAACAACTGCCCTGCCCCTAGCGCGTGCAGCGATTGGCGCGTCTCAACCGCTTCGCAGCGCGTTCGTTGGGGCCCAGTAGCACCTCAACGACAAGATTTCGCTGCGGGGTTGACTTTCTCCAACCGCGAAGATCGCCTGAGGAGATACATCGCAAGCCCGCGCCCCAGTTGAAAAAGATGCGGGTCACCGAGAAGCAGGTGCTTCGCAAGTGACTCGCGCTATTTGACAGGGAAAGCCCCTCAAGTAGGTAACTCGTGCTGCTGACAGAGGCGCATGTCGCCGCCAAAGTGACGTCTTCTTCAACCAAAGAGGCCCACTGCCATGCAAACACAGACGATCCTGACCTTCACTCAACAAGCGAGCCTTGAGAGGCTTCGCAAGGAACTGACCCAGCGCCTTCAGCGCACGGTTGTCGTCGAATACGGAGCGACCGAGGACGGACGGTTCTACGACGCCGCATTCAGTATCGAGTGCCTACCCGTGGGTTCTCTAGGATCACCAGGGCCCTTGGTGTCCATCCTGGCGGGCCCCGGGATCAGCGGCGAGGGCTACGCCGTCTTAACGGCCGACGGTTCTGCGCTCGCTGACGGCGTGAGCTTTTCCGACGCCGAACGGGCCGCACGATTTGAGGCAGTCCGCGAGTACCGCAGGCTGGCAACGGGCGCGCTGAAGCCTCCTGTGGTTCTGCCCGCCAGCAGCAGGCGTCACGGGACAAGCCGCAGAGCAACGCCTGCGTTGTAACTGCCCAGATTAGCCGAGCAGGCGCCGCTTTCGACAACAATGGGCTTGGTTCAACAAAGAGCAGTGCGATGAGTGAATCTGAATCCAATCGTCAGCGGCGCTTACGGGAAGCCGTTCAAAACTTGCCCGATCCGTTTCCCACCACCCGCAGCCACAGCGAGGGCGAACAGCTTAGTCGCCACCTGTCCGCGCTTCGGGCGCGGCTAGATTATCTTGAACGTCTGGAAGAGCGGGACGGCGACGAACAGAAGTTGCTCCACCGCAACCGAGCAGAACGAAACGCGCTCATCTTTGTTCTTCAGAGGCTTGCAGATGAAGCGCTCGCAACGGCAGCTCAACCCGGGAAAGGCTCGACGCGTCAAGTTCCGAATGGCGACTATGTGTCGTCCATGTTGGAGAAGGCGGACGAACTGGCGGCTGCTGGCTTCACGCGCATGGACAGACGGCGCCCAGGCGAGGCATTTCACCGTTCCGGCGATGACATAGCACCGCTCGAAATTTCAATACGTGTGTGGGCGTACATGCTCGGCCAGCAAGACACAACAAGCGTTGCAAACTAACCTGCCGCTTGCGTACTCAGTTCACCCCCAAACCCGCTACCAGCTCGGTCGTGGACGCCCAAACCGCCCGCCGCGTGGATGCGGAAATCGCCAAGCTAATGATGGAGGCCGAGAAGTTCGGCGAGGAACGACGCAAGAAGCTCCACGAGGAGGGCAACAAGCTCCGCGCGGAAGCAGCAAAGATGACCCGCGAGATCCTCCTATACCCCTTGGTTATTGGGGCTGGCCTTATAGGCGCAGGCGCCGCGCTCTTTGGCACACTGATTAAGATGCTCCCCTAATTAGCTCCGGATACCGGCGCTTCGAGCTTGAACAAAGCTCGCGCGTCGAAATGCAAGTTCAAATCCTCGACTACTTTCTCGAAAAGTTCAGCGTCCGCATTGGCTGAGTGCAAGCGGACGCTCAGTTCTTCATACATTTTTCGGATCGAAGGGAAGCGGCTTCTGAAGTCTCCAGGCAGAGAATCCATGTATGCGGTGATTGCTTTATCTGCATACTCGTCGTCTGAGAACAAGCGAGCCCACTGCTCACATAGTGTACGCAGCATGAACAGTCCCGCCAGAGTTTGGCCCGACTGGTGCGCAATGATTGCTCCCGAGTAGTAATTCGTGACCTGCTTCGGGATGGCCTTTGGAACGACAACCTGCTCCATTGGGATTCGGCCGCTAAGAGTAATTCGGGCACCTGAACGGCGAATCAGGAAAGTTTGCGGCAGCCCCTTGCAGGACTGACAGCGGTACATGAGCGAATACGCTTGGTCACGCTGGTAATCCTCGACATCCAAGAGATTTAAGCAGTCAACCAAATTGAACGCCTCTACACGCTTGCAGGTAGGGCAATAGACCTTCGCATCAGGAGGGGACCAATGGATAGTGGAAGGGCTTGAGGAAAAGGGCAGATATTGCTCTTTGGTCACATTCCAAATCCACCCTGCAGCACTACGAGTTGACCGCTCGAAATTCGGCCGCGCCGTCGCCAAGGAGAGCGAGTGCGCGGCCGCGATTTCTGTTGCGGGGACTTCAATCGATTGATATAGGTGCTTCTCCTCAAGCAGGCTGCGAATTGCCGTCCGAATGGCACGCACAGTTTCAGTGCCTATGGCTTGAAGGGCAGAGGCTTGGCTATCATGAAGTTGGGCCATAGTTTGGCGGTAAGTTTCTTATGAGTATCGCATTCGCGGAGAACTGATTTCTTATCTGGCAGCGGAAACTCTCGATACGCTCAAGCTGCCGACGAGTTGAACTGCCCCGGCCTGCCCGCTCTTGATCCGATCCCCGATAAATCGGGAGTTGCGACGCTCGATCCGGTCGAGGTCTTCTACGTCCTTCATGCACTCCACACAGTGATGCCGCAGCTCCGTCTGCATGGCCTCACCCTGAACGCCGTGAGGCGCTCCGCGCTCATGCTGGAACGCGCGGGGCTGTACGAAGACACCCTGACTCGCCAGGACTACCGCAAGCTACTCTGCGCTGCCGCCGAGCTTCCCGGGACGCTGGTCGCCATCACGTTCACCAAGACCTGCGGCGAGAGCCGCACGATGGTTTGCCAGCCCCTGCCGGACGCAGACGAGACCCGGCGCTACGTGACCGTCTGGGACGTGAAGTTGGGCGCCCACCGTCGTGTGAACCTCGATGGCGTCATCAAGGTTTCCCTCGAAACCGGCGCCGCTGCTCGGGGCCTCCAGCCCAACCAGCAGCACTGATCCGCGTGGCGTCAGGGCGACAAAGTAAACGGACCCAACATGATGAGATCGCTATCTCCTAGGGACATATAGGACATAGAGAACACAGAGAACATAGAGAGTCTTAGGACAACACAGGACTCTCAAGAGAGCCCGTAGGTGAAGGTCTCGGAGGGGCATCTTTGAAAGCCCCCTCCCCGGTTGTCTTCACGTATCACCGCTCAGGTCTGCTTCAAGCTTGCATTGAACAGAACGCTCACCTCCCGAAAACCCCAAACTGGCGCCATGCACGGCGAACGGGGCCTGCAAAGTAATCAGACCCAAGGTGACGACCGTATCACGGGCTGACTGAAGAAAACCCTCAATTCCGTCGACACCGTTTTCAAGGCTCTTTCCTCCATCCTGAGAGCTTCGAGCACCGCCGATCTCTGGCAGTGGGTCGGGCGCTCTCGCCTGCGTCTCGATATTCACCGATGCGCTTGATCGAAAAAACAACCGTGACACCCAACATCATCCCATCCGGCCTTGCACCCACGCTCATCGCCGCACTTATCGCAGGCGATTCCGCCCCTCTTAACGCCACGCTTAGTGCAGCGACTACAGCCGCAGAAAACTACCGCAAGACTACCGCTGTCATCGCAGTAGCCGCACGCGAGCGGTTCAATGATGCCCTCAAGGACGCCCGAAATGCGCTAAGGAAATTCCGAGAGCTTGGGGTCTCCCCTCTGAGTGCGTCACAAGGCCAAGCAGTAGTCGAAGCCCTCAAGCTAGGCAATGCGATGCTCAATCCTGCCGAGGGAGCTTCGGGATTTCTTCCCCTACAACTACTAGAGATCCTAGTGGACACGGATGGCTTCAGCACTGTCGCGGAGAACGTTGCTGCAGCCCTTGCGGGCGATGCGCCTCCAGTCGCACCAGCTTGGAGTAACGGATTCGCAGAAATCTCAGGAAACAGCCCGCAGGCTTCGCTGGCCTCCGAGCTTCGCACCGTGCAACAACGACTCACGGAAACCATCGGCGCTGCTAGCGCCGCGTTGGTCGATGAGCAAGACGCAGCCGCGCTTCTCCTGGCGCTTACTACGATTCCCGGCAAACCCGCACCGTAAAGCAGCACCGAAGGTATCTCAATGAAAAACACATCCACACCGAGCTGCCGGCGCTCGCGACGACGCCCCGAGGACATTCTGATCCCTGTATGCGTCCGCCTCACCCCAGCGCAGAAGCGAAAGCTGATGACCCTCGGCGGCGGCTCATAGTTGCGCGAAAAGTTAAGGCACATCGCCGCGCCGGAACAGGCAGTGCACACCATCAAGCACCTCTGAAAGAACGCCCCACCATGTCGAAATCCCCCATCCGAGGCAACACCGAGCAAGCCCCAGGCTTTGGGCTGGAAGGTGCTACTAAACACGAATTCCCTTTCGAAACGAAGGTAGAGCCCGGCCAGATGATCTATACGATTACTGGCACTGTCTGATTCACCCGGCCTTATATCCGCCATGTGTGAACCCACTACCATCATGCTGCTGGGGTCGGCGCTCGTCTCGGGCATCGGTGCTGTGCAAGCCAACAACGCCAGCAAGGACGCCACCCTGGCGCAGGCTGAAGCGAACAACCGCAACACCGCCGAGAGCTACCGGGTAGCGCAGGAGAACGACCGGGCCGCTGCCGCTCAAGCGTTTGAGAAGCAGACCGACCGCAGCCGTCAGGCCTCCCGCCAGCTTTCGATGGCGCGGGTGCTCTCAGCAGAAGGCGGAGCCTCCCTGGACGCCAACGCCATCAACATCAGCGCCGCAGCGGCCGAGGACTTCTCGCGCATCGACGCGGGCCTAACGAACACCATTGCGTCCAACCGACAGCAGATGGGCGCCCTGCAGACGCAGAACGCTGACGCACTCGCGTCTGCAAGCATACAGATCAAGGCTGGCGACAGTAAGCTCACCGGCGATCTCGCAGGCATCGCCGCCACCACCGGCGCCAAGTATTTCTCCAACGCCACCGAGAAATGGATCGCGGAAAAACACGTGCCGGAAGCATGGCGTAAGCAGCAGGCGTTCCCATGGGCTACCGGAACGAAGGGCATGGGCGACTGACGCTCGCACAGCCTCACTCCTGCAAGGCCGCCCGCCTCATATGAGGTGCGAGCGGCTTTTTCTTCTCCGCGCTACGCGCATAGGCCAGCCGCTGCACCCCAGCCCTCTCAACGTCACACATCAACGAACTATGAACGCAACACCCGAGCTGATTCCGTTCATCTTCGACGCCCACGCTGTCCGCACAATCCTGCGCGACGGAGAGCCTTGGTTTCACGCCACCGACGTGGCCAGGGCCTTGGGCTACAGCAACACATCTGAGGCAGTGCGTGAACACGTTGAAGCCGAGGACAAACAGAGCGTCGCGCTCGGTTTACCTGGCATCGCGCCAATCTTTATTAACGAACCCGGCCTCTACGCTTTGATATTCGGTTCGCGCTTGGAGGGCGCGGCCCGCTTCCGTCGTTGGATGACCAAAGAGGTCATCCCCTCGATCCGCAAAACCGGGGGCTACGGGATCAACCTGGGAACCCAAGCCGCTCTTGACTTCGCTCGCAGCCACTTGACTGCAGCTGATCGAGAAATCGAACGACGGACACAACACAGCTACTACGGAGGCAACCGTGCTGCGGAACATCGTCAGCGCGTGATCGCAGCGACTGCGGAGAAGCATGGGCTCTCCTTGGAGTCAGTGGTGCTCGCCTATGCCATGGGGACAGACGAAGCCATGGCGAAGTACTTCAATGATCCTAGGGCGACTCTGCGTATTGAGCAACGTCGCAAAGAGGAGGTGGCCCGGCGCATCGCTCTGGACTCCATCCCGACTCGCAAGACTCGTCGCCGTCGCACCAGCTGAGGCAAGCACTCCTCGAATTCACCACATATCCAAGCGCTATCGGCGCGGCCGCCAAGAACTTCGGAGCGTTGAAAGACGCGCCGCTGCAAGTCCAAACAGGTAGAGGGGCTAAGCGCACTCTTGCTACACCAACTTTCAACTAAGACCACCGGAGCCTCTCCGTGTGCTAGACATGCCGTGCGCCGACTGTGGGCGGTCATCTCCCACCCCACTCTTTCATGAACATCGTCACGCTCCTAACCATTGAAGGCAACGAGGTCGCCCTGAGTCCCGTGGATCACACCAAGCTCGCCGGACGGCCGCTGATCAACTTGTCCCGCTTGCACGTTGTCGGCGAAGAAGTACATGCGGAGGTCGATGGCAAGCCCCACGTCCTGAGTCTGGGGGACATGCTGGCACTTATGAGCCTCCTAGCGCTCTCTCCCACTTCTGAAACCAACCCGGATGCTCCCGAGCCTTCCGTGGTCTTCCCGGTCCGTTCCCGCACCTGTCGCGTCTCAAGAACGAGAAGCCGGCAACGAGCTTTAGGCGCCACAGCGGCTCGCCTGATGGACTGATGCATTCCTGTAGGACCTGTTCAACCAAGGCCCGCCGCGCCCGCAAGGAGTTTCGGGAAGCTGTGGGGGCATTGACGGCCAAGGGGCCCACCTGATCCGACCGTGAGCGGACGTCCGGCGCTCTTCAGGCTTGCTGGACGGACATCGTGGACTACTCGTCGGACGGGGCCGCACGCGCTCTGACGAGTTCTGGAACGCGGAAATACCCCAGAACGCATGAGGGGTTGCATAGTGCAATCTGAACGTGCGAGTTGGCAAAGATAGCGGAGGTTGGCGCAACGGCAGCGCCTTGAGGAAAGGCGCCCCGAACAGCATCCAATGGAGTCAACTCTTGATCTTCATACATCTGGTGCAAGTACTTGAAGATCTGACGGTCGAGCCCTCGCAGGATGATATCGGTGTCCTCTGCCGCACTCTTCTTGTTCTGCTTCAACTTGACGCCAGAGAGCTTCAGAGCCTCATAGGCTGTGCGGAATGCATCGATTCCGTCTTGAGTGGAAATATCCAGAATGGCAGAAAGCTTAAGGACGGCTCCCACAACAGAGGGGTCGCGTATGGGCCGCTGAGTCAGCCGACGTTGAGGCTGTTCGGCGGACGCCTGCGCGAACATTAGGGCACGACGCCAGTCGTCTTGGAAGAAGTACACGCCGGGCCCAAGCCAATCATAGGGGTTGTCGCTAGGCTCAAGCGCGAGCAGCTGGCCAGAGACAAGCGCGTCTTCAGTCGTGCGGTCACAGCCGTGATAAGCCACCACGAACTGTCCGCTGCCGTGGTTCACTTCTTCCTCACAGCAGGTTTGCCTGCACTACCTGCTACGGCCTTGACGCTCTGCCCCATTCCTGCCCGTTTCGCGGTCGCTAGAGCCTGGCTCTTGCTTGTGACTTGGGTGAGAACGCTTCCTGCTAGAGACTGCGTCCGCTGACCCGATGAGCCGCTTTTTAAGACCCATTCCCCACCTTTGCCGGATGTCGGCACATCAACACCGCGCACGAGCAGCCGTCCATTCGCCATCCGCACGACTTGGTTGCTCCACTTCGAGCCGACTTCCTTTACGGACTTGGACTTGGATTTGGACTCAGGCATGTGCGTTATGTTACCTAAGCACGGACGCTTGCTGTAACGAGCGCGGCCTAAAGCGGCAGTTCGTCTCACGCCAATGCTGACGTTCAAGTCATCGAGCACACGCTACCGAAAACGGGACCCGATAGTTAAAGTTGGCTCAGATGCGGTCGTCAGTGCCACACAAATTGTCTGCCCAGTATTCCGCGATTGCCGCCGGTCGAAAAAAAGCCAGTTGGTTGCCCAACTGGCCTTTAAAAGCCCAAGGGCTTAGCGCTTACGCACGGGGGGCGTAACGGGTTTAGTCACCGTCGGTCGTGCGGGACGAGTAATCGTCTCCACAACCGTAGTCGTCGGGCGACGGATCGCTTCACGGACCGGAATGAACTCACCTGTGCGGGCGTCACGCCCGATTTGCTGCTTTGTCATTGCTCAACCTCTAAGGTTATTGACTACCAAAGCTGTCCATCCGAACTGGCCCATGGCAAGATTCGTTTGCGCAACGTCTCTTTGATGGACACGCCCCTGACAGCAATGTTGGGCTTCGACGCCGGGTTGCCCCCCGGCGTTGTCGTTTCGGAATGGAATCACTATATCTGGTGTCCAGCCGCAGGCAGACACACTAGATGTGGGGTTTACCAATCCAAGCAGAGAACTTCCTTCGCATCACTGAAGGCCGTTACAAGTGGGACTAGCACTTCGTTGGAGAGTCGCCCTGTGGCTCCTATTTTGTAACTTAAGTAATTTTTTGAATACTTGGTGCTGGATGGGCATTCAGCGCAATGACTGGACGCCTAAACAGTAAAAAGCCGAGCTAAGAGGGCGCCTCTTCGCCGGTCTGAGACGCTACCGCCGGCCTTGCAATCTGGCCGAAATTTTTCCCGAAAATGCGTGGCCAGCCTTGTCGTCCGCCGCCTGCACCTGACGCCCCCGTGGGGGCGCACTAACTGGCCGAGCCACCAAGTACATCCTGCCGCCACTCACTTCCCACGCTTCCCGGACGCGCAGCCCTGCCTCCCGGGCCTCCCAATGGACTCCTGGCCCGCCGAACTAGGCCTGCCTGGCCCCCTCGGGCGCGTGAAAAAGCCGGGGCTAAGGCGGCCTGTGAATCGCGGAGCGTGCTGGGGTGCAGCCTATTGAATGGCGTCCCGCGCCCGCATCACGGTCTGCCGGCTAGTGCCCAGGGCCCGAGCAATGGAAGCAATGGCCTCTCCTGCGACGAGGCGCTCGCCGACCTCCTGCACCTGAGCGGCAGAGAGCGCTGAGGGTCGCCCCAGGGCCTTCCCTTCGGCCTTGGCACGCGCAAGGCCCGTCTGGGTACGCTCCACCAACAAGTCCCGCTCGAACTCCGCAACGGCCGCGATCACGCCCATGGTCATCTTGCCTGCCGCGCTGGTCAGGTCCACGCCGCCCAGGGCGAGGCAATGCACCCGTACACCCAGATCCGTCAAGGCTTCAACGGTCGCACGAACATCCATGGCGTTCCGGCCGAGCCGGTCAAGCTTGGTCACCACCAGCACGTCCCCTGACTCCAGCTTGTCCAGGAGCCTCCCGAAGCCCGGGCGCTCCGAGGCGGGTACAGAGCCCGAGACTGTCTCGGCGATGGCCCGGGCGGGTTGCACAGCGAAGCCAGCCGCAGCGATCTCCTGTAGCTGGTTGTCGGTGTTCTGTTCGGCAGTCGAGACGCGGCAGTAGGCGAAGACTCGGGACACAGCAAAGGACTCCTGTACGAAAAGGGAGTCCGAATCATGCGCCTTGTCCGAAATACCGTCAAGCTAGTTTTTGGACAGTGCGGCAAGACATGTCCGTAATCGCTCGTTATCGAACAGCCCATCGAAGCCCGCAAACGCCCGTGGAGTCCGCAGGAACACGCGGGGCTGCCCAGGTCTTTCCAGAGCGTCTCGGCGCCTCCTGCGCCCCTTTGCGCGGCTTGGCCGAGCATCACTGATTGCCGCGCCCGTGCACCCTTGTCAGCAACCGCGCCCCAGTGGTTCCCGGGCCGTCCCAAAGCCTCCTGCGACTCCCGGGCCCCCGAGCACCTCCATAAGCCCCGCAAAAGGGACCCGCCAAGCCGTCTCAGCGCCCCGTCGCGACACCGGTCTCCCCAAGCCTTCCGAGGCCTTCCTGGCCCTCTACGCCCTTCAGACCATGAACCATCCTGAATGCCTGCCCCAATACCGGCACTGCGCCGGTACGTGCGGCCTCTCCCTCCTCCTGTCCGCCGAGAACTTCCCGACGCGCAAGGGGGAGCCGAACCGCTATCCATGGCAACCCTCCTACTACCGCCCGCGTTGTCGCCAGTGTCACCGGGAATACCTCGCCGACCTCCGCGCCAGAACCAAGGAGAACCGGTACGCCAAGGAGACCGAGCGACAGCGCAGAAACCGCGCTGCCGTCAAGGGTTCGCTCGGAATGACGTGGCAGGCTATCAAGACCCTACGCGCCCACGACCGCGCAAAGACGACCGCAGGCCTCCAGCGAGCCGCACGAATCGCCGAGACTCGCAGAACACTGCGCGATGGACGCCCCTACGACCCCGCGACAGATCCGTTCAAACGAATGATCCGCGACCGGCAGGGCTACTACCTGTCCAAGCGGCTCCGCCGTGGGCCGGTGAGCACAGAGCTTCCCGAGATGCGCCAGCCTTCTCCGGTGGCGCCGGATTTCCTACGACTGCTGACGGAAATCCGGCGCCGCCATCGTCAGTAACCTCGCAGACAAACGCAAGACGCCGATTGCGTGCGTCGTCCGCTAATGCAGGTGGGCCTGCTGGCCCTCAGGCGTTACTTCGCCACTCTCTTTCCATGAAGACGCTTCTCATTTCCCAAATACCAGAAAGCGAAGCCAAAAGCCAAAAACACTACATCTAGTGGCTTGTATGCCTTTCGCACACTAGGTATAGTGTGCACCTCAATCCGACTGCCTCCAAGGTGGCCCCCGATGGACTATTTGCAAATCGAGAAGAAAGCGCGATTGCTCCAGTTCGACATTTGGAGCGAGCGACAAATCTTGTTCCCGAGTGGGGCGCCACTTCTGCGGATGTTCTCGCCCGACGTTGCGGCGCGAGTACTCGGCGTAGAGTACGAGTCACGCGCATCCATAGCTGCAGCGGACTCACGATTCCGGGCGGCAGGACAACTTGATCGTGGACGAGGGATCATCTCCGTCAGTAGCGAATTTCCATTTGAGGTCCAGCGGTTCACAGGTGCGCATGAGATCGGCCATTTGCTGCTGCATCCGGAAATAGGCGATGGGGTGGCGCACCGAGACCTCCCGATTGTCTCGGGACCTAACGGACGGACGCGTCCGGTGTGGGAACAAGAGGCCGACTACTTCGCCGCCTGCTTCCTTGCGCCGCGCAAGCTTTTTTTGGAAGCGTTCGAGTGCCGATTCGGACCTGCCCCCTTGTACCTTGACGACAACGTCGCGTTCTACTTGGCTGGACGACAGGGAAGACTGCTTGCGACGGAGCCACCCGGCTCTATGCAGTTCGGTATTGCGGTTGCAAAGGCGGAGTGGCTGGGCGGTCCTCGCTTCAAGTCGCTCGCTGCGACGTTTGGAATGTCGCCTGCTGCAGTGGCAATTCGGCTCCGCGAGCTTGGACTACTCGCGGCCTGACCAGCATACGGCCCGCAAAGGGAAATCAGTCGCTTGATTCTTTATGCGGTGCCTTCAAACGCAGGTTGAAATCCGCGAGACGCGGGCCTTGAGGGCCACAGCTGTTTTTTGCCGGTAAAGTTCGGCCGGACCAACCGCTCGCACACCGATGCCACAACACATTAATTCCGCTTCGCGCCTCAAAGCCATCCTGCTTGAAGCCAAGCATTCGAACGCTCCCCACTGCTTTCAAGCCTGGGCGCATGCACTGGGTGTGCCCACGGAGCAGAACTATCTGACTGCGATCGCAGTGATGCAGCGGCTCATCTGGCTTGACGGCGAGGTCACTGCAGTGCGCGAAGGCATGCAGCGTGCCGCCTTCAGCGAACAACTCTACGAGCCCGCATTGGCCCAAGTTCAAAACGCAATCCAGCCACTCGGTTTGGGCTCAGCGTGGCCTCCGCTCGCCAAAGCCCACCTGACTTCTGAGGTACTTACCTCCCTTGGGTTCTGTGCGGAAATCCTGCCGGACGAAGAGGCGGCAATCTCTGAAGATGACTTGGTGGCAATACGCACCACCATGGCCGAGCTTGAAGTGCTTGTGCAAACCACAGCCATCTCTCCCCGACTACGGGCAATCATTCAGCATCACGTCGATCTAATTCACGAGGCGCTCGACAAGTATCCGGTTATGGGGGTGATAGCGCTTCGCGATGCCGCCTGGACTGCAGCCGGTGAACTCCTGCACGCCAAGAACGACCCGGATGTTGGCGGCGACGACTTCTCTGATCGACCAGAGGTGGCAAAGCTCGATAGCCTCTGGTCGAAGGTTAACACTGTGGTCGATGGCGCCAGTAAAGTGCAAAGCCTGTTTGAACTGGGCAAGACCGTTGTTGAATTAATAGGCAAATGACTGATTGATGTAGATGGGCTGATCAGAGCGACTGACCACCCGTCCAGATCACTTCATACGCCTAAACCTTCATCGCCGCCGGCTCAAGATCTGCCCCCTCGATAGACGTGTGTACTTCGTGTGATCTTTTGACGAGCGCATAATCGCGATTCCCCTCTGGGTGCCTCGCGAAAACGTAAGGCTCGTCAACCTCTTCAGCGGTTTCGTTTCATTCCATGCGAAATGAAACGGGGCCCGCACAAACAAATCTCCAGCGAAAAAGTTTCAGCGATGCCAGGCCCTCAAAGGCCGAGCCGCTGGATCGCGCCGCGCGCCGCCATCGCGCCGCTGGCCATCGATGCCGTCAGCAAATAGCCACCGGTAGGCGCTTCCCAATCGAGCATTTCCCCAGCCGCGAACACGCCCGGCAGCGCCTTCGACATGAGCTGGGCATCCAGCGCGTCGAAGCGCACGCCACCTGCCGTGCTGATGGCCTCGTCGATTGGCCGGGCCGCAACGAGCTTCAGCGGCACTGCCTTGATGGTCGCCGCAAGCTGCTGCGGGTCGTGCATCGCCTCGCGGCTCAGGGCTTCGTGCAGCACGCCGGCCTTGATGCCCTCCAGACCGAGCCTGCTCTTGAGGTGGCTGCTGAGCGAACGCGCACCGCGCGGATGCTTGACGGCAGCCAGCACCTGCTCGGCACTGCGATCAGGCAACAGGTCGAGCAGCAGCGTGGCGCTCCCTTTTTCGGCGATCTCGTCGCGCAGCAGGGCCGAGGCCGCATAGATCAGGCTGCCCTCGATGCCGGTGGCAGTCGCGACGAATTCGCCCTTGCGCGCGAACTGCCGGCCGTGGCTGTCGGTGAACGAGATCGCGACCGACTTGAATGGCTGGCCTGCGAAGCGGCTGGAGAAATGCTCGCTCCAGCCCGAGCCGTCGAAGCCGCAGTTGGCCGGCTCGAGCGGAGCCACATCCACGCCCTTCGCCTGCAACCATGGCACCCATGCACCGTCGGACCCGAGCCGCGCCCAGCTCGCTCCACCCAGCGCCAGCACGACGGCATCGGCGCTGGCAATGACTTCGCCGGCCGGTGTGGTGAATCGCAGCGATGCCGGGTCGAAGGCCCCCTCTCCCACCCACCGATGCCGCATGTGGAACTGCACGCCAGCCGCGCGCAGCCGATGCAGCCACGCACGCAGCAGCGGCGCGGCCTTCATGTCGGTCGGGAACACGCGCCCCGACGTGCCCACGAAGGTCTCGATGCCCAGGCCATTGGCCCAGTCGCGCACCTGCCGTGGTCCGAACTGCGCGAGCATCGGCTCCAGTTGCGCACGGCGCTCGCCGAATCGGCTCACGAACGCGTCGAAAGGCTCGGAGTGCGTGAGGTTCAGTCCACCACGGCCGGCCAGCAAAAACTTGCGGCCCACCGAGGGCATCGCGTCGTAGACGTGCACTTGCGCGCCGGACGCGCTCAGTATTTCAGCCGCCATCAGGCCGGCGGGTCCGCCGCCGATGACGGCGACGGTCGGGGAAACAGTCATTCGAGATTCACCAGTTCGCCCTGCCCGGTGAGGAACGCGACACGCACGGTGGCACCGGGATAGGCATGTTGCACTGCCGCGCGATAGCGCTGCATCTGTGCGATCAGCGCGGCGTCCCGTTCGGGGCGTGCCGCGGATTTGTAGTCGAGCACCCACCACACGCCGCTGCCGCGCTCGCGCACCAGCCTGTCGATGCGCAGGGTCTCGCCTTCGTGCACCAGCGTGACCTCATTGCCATGCCAGTCGACCCTGCGATCGTCCCACACCCAGGCACCCTCGCCCGCGCGGATGCGGTGGGCGAGCGCCGCGGCGCCGCGCGCCTGCTGCGCATCGAGCAGGAATTCGCGGGCGGCGGCTCGTACATGGGCGGCCGCCAGTGGCTCGCCCGGCACGGCCCATTCGAGCAGCCGGTGCATGGCCTGCCCGAAGGCGGCGGCGCGCGCGTCGACCGTGGTGGTGACAGCCTTTTTCGCGGACGGCTGCTCGGCAGGCTCCGGCGCCTGCGGCATGCGCTTCATTGCAAAGCTGCCCGACCCGGTTTCGGTCGACAGCGCGACCAGCGGCTCGTCGGCCTCGGTGGGCTCGCACAGCGGCTGCAGGCGCGACCACCAGCTGCCTTCGTTGGCGCGTGCCGGCTTCACCGACGAGAGCACCAGCCGCTCGCGCGCCCGCGTGACGGCGACGTACAGGCCGTTGAGTTCCTCGCGATGGCGCGCGCGCTGCTCTTCCTCGAGCAGCGTGACGGCGCACGCCGGCGGCGTCTTCTCGCTCGCGAGAAAGATGAAGCGCGTCGGTGCGCTGTCGCTGCCCTTCCACTCGACCAGCACGCCCATGGTCTGGGCGCGCGGTGGCGCGGCGTCGCAGTCGAGCATGAGCACGGTGTCGGCCTCCAGTCCCTTGGCGCCGTGCACGGTCAGCAGCTGCACGGCCTCGGGCGCGGTCACGGTCGGCGCCCGCACGCCGCCTGCGCGCAACGCACGCACCAGCGCATAGGGCGTTGCGAAACGTGCGCCATCGATGTCCAGCGAGGCCGACAGCACGCCGCGCAGGTTGGCCAGCGCGCCCTGCCGCATCGCGGCCGGCACGGCGGCGCCGAACTTCGCGAGCAGGTCGCCATCGTGGAAGATCGCGTCGAGTGCGTCGTGGGGCGGCAGCGTCATCAGCCAACGCTGCCACCGCTTGAGCTGAACGCCCGCCTCGACGAGCACCGGCGGCAGGCTCTCGTCCTTCTGGATCAGCGAGAACCAGCTCACGGGGCCACGCTCACGCTGGCGCAGCGCGAGCTGCACCAGGGCATCGTCGCCGATGCCGAACACCGGCGACTTCAGCGCCCTGGCCAGCGAAAGATCGTGCGCGGGCGACACCAGCGCGTCGATCAGCGCGACCACGTCCTGCACCTCGGGCGCGTCGTACAGATCGTTCTTCTCGGGCTGCTGCACGGGAATGTGGCGCTGGCGCAGCGCCTCCTGCATGGCCGAGAGCCGGCTGCGCCTGCGCGCCAGCACCATGATGCGGCTGGGCTGCGTGCCATCGGCGATGCGCTGCGCCACCCAGCGTGCGGCCTGCTCGCATTCCTTCTGCAGCAGCTGCTCCTCGGGCAGCACGCGCGGCGTGATGAGGCTGTCGCGCCAGCGCAGCATGCCGTCGTCGGCCGGCGCCGCCTCGGCCGTGTCGCCGAACGCGTCGCGGTCGATGGCCGGCAGGCGCAGCAGCTCGCCGTCGTCGCGGCGCTCGGTGGTGTGGGCGCGATACCCGTCGAACTCGCCGGCCTCCTGAGCCGCCAGCATTGCCGCGTTGACCAGCCCGACCACCGACTGCGCGTTGCGGTGCGTGTGGTCGCAGTTCAGCAGCTCGCCGTCGAGCCCCTCGCGCACGAACTTCTTCGCGGCGATGAACACCTGCGGCTCGGCGCGGCGGAAGCGGTAGATGCTCTGCTTCGGGTCGCCCACGATGAACACGCGCGGCGCGCGGCCCTGCGCACCGGTGTAGGCGCTGAGCCAGCCGTAGAGCGCCTGCCACTGCAGCGGGTTGGTGTCCTGGAACTCGTCGATCAGCAGGTGCGCGATGCGCGCGTCGAGGCGCTCCTGCACCCAGCCCGAGAGCGCCGACTGCCCCAGCAGCAGCTGGGCCGCCTGCTCGACGTCGTTCATGTCGACCCAGCCGTGGGCTCGCTTCACGTCGGCGAAGGCGGCTATCAGCAGGCGCGTGAGGCGCGTCATGCGCTGCTGGTAGAGCCAGGCGGCGTGCTGGGCCTGCGCGGCGCACAGCACCTGCAGCTCGGCCTCGGCCTCCTGCGCGGCGGGAAATTTCTGCAGGTTCTTGTTGAGACGGTCTTCCGTCGCCACGAAGAAGTTCTTGCGCAGATGGGCAAGGGCGGCCACCAGCGCATCGCCGGCCGGCTCGCCAGTGCCGAACACGTCGATGATGGCTTCGGCGGCCTTCTGCGGCGTCTTGTTGCTCTCGCGGCCCAACGCGGCGGCGCGGTCGAGCCAGCGCCGGCGGACCGGTTCGCCGCGCAGGGCCTCGGTCGGCTCGTCCAATCCTTCGAGCGCCGGGTACATCGCGCTGAAGTGCTGTACGGCGCTCTCCGCATCGGCCAGCGAGAACTCGACGCGCTTCGACAATGCCTCGCCCAGCGCCTTGGCCGTCTGCGAGCGGCCGTGCGTGGCGACGACGGCGTAATAGTCGGCCAGCGCCTGCCTGTCGGCGGTAACGGCCTCGAAGAAGGGACGCCACGTGCGGCTGCGTGCCTCGGCGTCGTCTTCGAGCAGCTCGTAGTTCGACGGCAGGCCCAGCTCGCGCAGCACCGCGAGCGGCGCATTGCGCAGAAGGCCCGCGAACCAGGCGTGGAAGGTGCGGAACTGCACCGGCCGGCCGCCTTCGAGCAGGCGCCGGTAGAGGCCCTTGAGGCGCGGGACCGCAGCCGATGCGGCCGCCGGCGCCATGCCGCGCATCACCAACTGGGCGACCAGCTCTTCCTGCGGGCGTTCGGCGAAATCTTCCAGCCACTGGTCGAGGCGCTCGCGCATCTCGCCCGCGGCCTTCTTCGTGAAGGTGATGGCCAGGATCTCGTGCGGCTCGCAGGCGGCATCGCCCTCCTCGAGCAGCGCGCGCAGGATGCGCGAAACCAGCATCCAGGTCTTGCCCGCGCCGGCACAGGCCTCGACCGCGACCGAGCGGCGCGGATCGCAGGCGACCGTGTAGAAGGCCTCGCGCGTGACGTGCCGGCCGTTGTGTTCGTAGGCTGCGCCGTTCATTGCGTGTCGCCTCCGGTGGCTTCGACGCCCGGCGGCGGTGCGGCTTCGTCCCAGAAGTCCTTGCGGCACAGGCCGCGCGCGGCGCAGTAGTCGCAGACGGCGCCCTCGCCCAGCGGCGGCAGCGCCGCGCCCTGCCCGATGCGCCTGAAGTCCTCGATGATGCCGGCCACCAGCGCATCGCGCGCCTCGACCACGGCAGGCTGCTCGACGGTCTGCGTGCCGGCGGCCTTCTCGCCCACGTTCACATAGGCCGCGCGCAGCGTGTCGTCGGCCACCAGCGCGGCGTAGAAGGCCAGCTGGGTATCTTCGGTGGGGTCCTTCACGCGCTCCTTGCTGACGGTGGCGGACTCAGTCTTGTAGTCGATCACGAAGGCCTGGCCGTCGGGCATGCGGTCGATGCGGTCGAGCCGGCCGATCAGGCGCAGGTCGCCCAGCGCCTGCTCCTTCCAGGGCTCGGATTCGGCGAAGACGGCGCCGGCCGCCTCATGCCCCGTGAGCCAGGCCAGGTAGCCGTCGCGCACGGCGGGCCATGCGGCGGCAAAGGGCAGGAATTCGGCATCGGAAAGCCCGAGCTCCTGCGTGGAGCGACGGGCCGCCTCCTCGATGAGGGCGACGCGCTCCTGCGCATCCTGTGTCGGGGCTTCGGCCAGTGCCTCGTGGAAATGGCCGAGCACGGCATGCAGCCAGTTGCCGAAGTCGCGCTTGTCGACCTCGGCATCGAGTTCGTCGGCGCTACGCAGGCCCAGCTGGCGCAGCGCGAAGAAGCGATAGGGACAGCGGCGCAGGTCCTCGTACACGCTGGTGGAGATGTTCTGCAGCGGCAGGAGCGCGCCGGAGGGCGTCGGGTATCCGGTCGGCCTGAGGGCCACCTCGCGTGGCGTACGCGGGTCGGCCGATGGCTGCAGCGCGTGGTCGAGCTGCAGCGCCTGCACCAGCGGACTGGGCCGCACGGGCTCACCGCTGGCGTCGGAATGGCGCCAGATCAGCTCGCACGAGGGGTTGTGCAGGGCCGCGGCCCAGGCCGCGCGCTGGGCGGCTTCGAGCGCTTCGCGCGAAGGCAGGCCCAGTTCGAGGCGCTGGGCGGCGCTCCAGTTGCCGGGAGGCTCGGGCGATGCGGGCAGGCGGCGGTCGTCGCAGCCCGGCACGACCACGGCGCCGAAAGAGCGGCCCAGCAGCTGGTAGAGCGGCAGCACGACGACTCGCGGGGCCTGGTCGCCTGCGGGTGGTACGAAGCTCGCGTCCTCCAGAACGTCGCGGACCCAGGCGGTGAACTCGGCCAGGGTGTGGCGGCCGCCGGGGAATTCGTCCTCGTCGTCGCCATGGGCGCCCGCGTCGAGCCACAGCGCGCCGATCACCTTGCCGCCGGCCAGGTCTTCCTCGAGCAGGCTCCACTGGCCGCTGGCCTCCAGCAGCTCGCGCAGCGCGCGCAGCCACTCGGCCAGCGGGCGCGCACGGGCCACGGGCGCACGGCGGGCCTCGATGGCCTCGGTGAAGACGAGCAGCGCGGTGTCTTTCGACTTCTCGCTACGGGCCATCAGGGCGCACCAGGTCGACCAGTCGCGCTTCGCCTCCTGCCGCAGGCGGGCCTCGAGCGAATGGACGATCGGCGAATCGCCATCGACACTGCTCTTGAGCCATTCGAGCACTTGGTCGCTGGTGGCGTCGTGGGCGCAGGCGCGCAACGCGCTCATCAGCGTGGCGGCGGCGCGGGTGGTCGAGAGCTTCCAGCCCGTTTCGTCGTGCGTGATGACGCCCTGCGCGCTCAGCTGGGCGCTGATGCGGCGCGTGAGCGCGCGGTCGGTCGCCACCAGCGCGACGGGGGCACGGCCTTCGGCGAGATGGCGCAGCACGCAGGCGGCGGCAAGCTCGGCCTCGTCCTCGGGGTCGAGAGCGACGTGGGAGGCGCAGATCCGGGTGGCTTCGCCCGAAGGCACGAGCGAAAAATGAAGGGCGTGGTCGCCCCACAGCTTGCAGAGCGACTGCGCGAGCGGGTCGGCCTGGAATCCTTCGAGCACGATCAGTGCATCGACCTGGGCGCGCGTGGATTCGCGCTGGAGCACGTCGGTGGCGTAGCCAGAAGTGGAGGTCCAAGCGACGGCGATGCGGATCAGGGCGCTTTCGATGCGGAACCACTCCGATTCGCTGCCGGCATCGGCCACGCTCGCGGCACGCTGCGCCCACTCGCCTCCCCGCTCTTCGGGCGTCACTGCAGCCGCAAGAGGACCGAGTTGATAGGCGAGCTCGACGACGCGGCCGGCCAGGGCGAAGCGCTCGGCATGGAAGCCCGCCTGCGACAGCAGCGCCTGGGCGGTGACCAGGTCGCGCGCCATGTCGTGGGCGATGTCGTAGCCCGTTGGCACGAAGCCGCCAGCGCTTCGGGCCCAGTTGTGGGTGGTTTCGAAGCGCGGCACGAAGCCGGGGCTGCCGCAGCGCGCCCACATGGCGCGCGCCACGCCCATCAGCTGCGCATAGGGCACCAGCACCACGGTGCGGGCGGCGTGCAACTGGCGTTCGGCGAGCGCGCGGACGACCCGCGCGACGATGCCGTCGGCTGGATCGCACCACAGGGCCTGCACGGGGTGGCCTTCGTTCATTGGTTCCATCGAGGGGTTGGAGAGCGCATCGCGCAAGGGCTTTGGCTATCGCCGCCATAGCGTCTCCGCGCGGAACGCCACCCCTTGGTTTCTGTCACAATGACCAGCACTTTAGCTGCACCGAAACTCTCTGCGCACAAGGATTCACACATGGCCAGCGAACTCATCAAACACATCTCCGATTCCTCCTTCGAGGCCGACGTGCTCAAGTCCAGCCAGCCCGTTCTGGTCGACTACTGGGCCGAATGGTGCGGCCCCTGCAAGATGATCGCCCCCATCCTGGACGAAGTGTCGGCTGCATATGAAGGCAAGCTGCAGATCGCCAAGCTGAACGTGGACGAGAACCGCGACATCCCCGCCAAGTTCGGCATCCGCGGCATCCCCACCCTGATGCTGTTCAAGGACGGCCAGCTGGCCGCCACCAAGGTCGGCGCGATGAGCAAGGCTCAACTCACGGCCTTCATCGACCAGCAACTCGCCTGAGCGACATTTCAACCGGCCAGCGCGCAATGCGTTGGCCGGCGCGTTTTTCCTGTCATAATCTCCTCCAGTTCACCGGTCCTTCTGCATAGAGGCAACCGGTTCGAGTTCCCCGGTTGGTGAAGCACTTCTCGCTTCACGTTCAACCTCCCCCCGTTTCCAGTTCGATTACCCCGCGAGGGGTCATTCCATGCACTTAAACGAACTCAAGGCACTCCACGTGTCTGAAGTCCTCAAGCAGGCTGAAGCGCTTGAGATTGAAAACGTCGGCCGCATGCGCAAGCAGGAGCTGATGTTCGCGATCATCAAGAAGCGCGCCAAGGCCGGCGAACAGGTCTTCGCCGATGGCGTGCTCGAAATACTGCCCGACGGCTTCGGCTTCCTGCGCAGCCCCGACACCAGCTTCACGGCCAGCACGGACGACATCTACATCTCGCCCAGCCAGGTGCGCCGCTTCAACCTGCACACCGGCGACATGATCGAAGGCGAGGTGCGCACGCCCAAGGACGGCGAGCGCTACTTCGCGTTGACCAAGCTCGACAAGGTCAACAACGGCCCGCCGGAGCAGAACAAGCACAAGGTGATGTTCGAGAACCTGACGCCGCTGTTCCCCAAGGAGCAGATGAAGCTCGAGCGCGACGGCATCAAGGGCGACGAGAACATCACGGGCCGCATCATCGACATCATCGCCCCCATCGGCAAAGGCCAGCGCGCCCTGCTCGTGGCGCCGCCCAAGAGCGGCAAGACGGTGATGATGCAGCACATCGCCCACGCCATCAGCGCCAACTACCCCGACGTCCACATGATGGTGCTGCTCGTCGACGAGCGCCCTGAAGAAGTGACCGAAATGCAGCGCACGGTGAAGGGCGAGGTCATTGCCTCGACCTTCGACGAGCCTGCCGCGCGCCACGTCCACGTGGCCGAAATGGTGATCGAGCGCGCCAAGCGCCTGGTCGAGCTCAAGAAGGACGTGGTGATCCTGCTCGACTCCATCACCCGCCTCGCCCGCGCCTACAACAACGTCGTGCCCTCGTCGGGCAAGGTGCTGACCGGCGGTGTCGACTCCAACGCGCTGCAGCGCCCCAAGCGCTTCCTGGGCGCCGCGCGCAACGTCGAGGAAGGCGGCTCGCTGACCATCATCGGCACCGCGCTGATCGACACCGGCAGCCGCATGGACGAAGTGATCTTCGAAGAGTTCAAGGGCACCGGCAACTCCGAAATCCACCTCGACCGCCGCCTGTACGAAAAGCGCGTGTTCCCCTCGATCCAGCTCAACCGCAGCGGCACCCGTCGCGAAGAACTGCTGCTGGCACCCGAGATCCTGCAGAAGACCCGCATCCTGCGCCAGCTCATGTACAACATGGACGAGATCGAGTCGATGGAGCTGATGCTCAAGAACATGAAGGCGACGAAGACCAATGTTGAGTTCTTCGACATGATGCGTCGCGGCGGGTAGCTGTTGCTCGCCCCCAGGCTGCGCGCACTTCGTGTCGCTACGCCTCCCCCCTACCGGGGGGCGGTGCCTACTGACCGGCAGAGCCGGATCAGTGGCACCCCACGAATGAATGCCCGCCTTGTGCGGGCATTTTTTATGTGCGAATCGCTCGGCCCTCCAAGGCGCTTTGGCGGCCGAGGTCGAGCAGCTCCATCAGTGCGACAGCCTGATCGGGTGGTACCGGATTGGGTCCGTGACCCAGGATGGCATCGCGAACCGCGGCGTAGTAGTCGACGTAGTTGCCGGCCCGGGTGGGAATGCTCCGCTTGGTGAAGGTCCCGCCGGGTCCGGCCAGCGAAAGCTGTCCGTCCAGCGGATCGTCGCCCCACCCTACGGCGGGCGGCCGCTGTCCGGCGCGCAACGCATCTTCCTGGGTATCGACGCCATGCTTGACGTAGCTTCCGCGTGTGCCGTGCACGATGTAGCGCGGCGCCGCATGAGCCGCCAGCGTCGTCGAATGAAGCACCACGCGCAGCGGTGCGTGCGGCCCGGACTCGTATCGCAGCACGGCATGGAAGTAGTCCTCGACCACGGCGCCGTCGCGCAGCACGGCAGTGTCGAGCTGGATCGTGTCGGGACAGCCGAAAAGCTGCACCGCCTGATCGACCAGATGGGAGCCCAGGTCGACCCAGAGGCCGGAGCCGGGCACCGCCTGCTCGCGCCAGCGCTCCTTCACTTCGGGACGGAAGCGGTCGAAATGGGACTCCAGGTACACGGGGCGGCCCAGTTCGCCGGACGCAAGGACATCCTTGAGAGTCAGGTAATCGGAGTCGAAGCGACGGTTCTGGTAGACCGCGAGAAGCCGATCGTTGCGCGTTGACAACAGCTCGAGCTCCCTCGCCTCGGCCACGTCGAGTGTGAAGGGTTTGTCGACCACCACGTGCTTGCCGGCCTCCAGCGCCGCCTTGGCGACCGGATGGTGCTGGGCGTTGGGCGTGGCGACCACGATCAGGTCGATGTCCGGACGGGCCACGAGGGCGGCCACGTCCGGCACCACCGCCACGCCGGGCCAGTCGGCATGCACCTTGTGGGGCTGCGAACTGGCCACGGCCGCCAGTTCCAGCCCCGGAACGGCCGAAAGAACGGGCGCGTGGAAGGTCTGGCCGGCAAATCCGTAGCCGACGAGGCCCGCGCGCAAGGGTGTGGAAGTCATTGGGGAGCCTTCGGTTTGCTCGAAAATGGGGCAGTATGCGATAATCGCTGGCTTCGCGAAAAGTGCGGTCAGGCAGCTTCGCCTGGCTCCTCGGGTTTCCTCCGAGGCAGCGCGCCACTCTAGGCACGCTGGTGGCTCTCGCATCGACCGCGCATTGATTCCAAAAGCGCAAAAGGAAACACCATGGCAAAAGAAGGCATCCACCCGAATTACCGCGAAGTCCTGTTCGTCGACATGTCGAACGGCTTCAAGTTCGTGACCCGTTCGTGCGCGAACACCAAGGAAATGGGCACGACCGACGACGGTCGCGAACTGCCGCTGTTCAAGCTCGACACCACGAGCGAATCGCACCCGTTCTACACCGGCACGCAGAAGTCGGTCGACAACATGGGCGGCCGCGTCGAGAAGTTCCGCAACCGCTTCGGCAAGACCACCGGCGCCGCCTCGAAGTAAGGTACGCGCTTTTGCGTCGAGGGCAGCCCGGTTTACCGCGCTGCCCTTTTTCTTTCCCAATCCTGCCTCTTCCCGCCACTTGAACCAGCCCACCCCCGCGATCGTTGCCCAGAGCGCCGTGCGCCGGCTGCCGCGCATCGCATTGCTGCTGCTCTGTGCGGCTTACCTGCTGCCGGGGCTGGTCGGCCGGGGCCCCTGGAAGAGCGCGGACATCACGGCCTTTGGCTACATGGCCGAGCTGGCCCGCAGCACCGAGGGCATCGCGCGCTGGTTCGATCCGATGCTGCTGGGCCTGCGACCGGAAACACCGGCGCTGATTCCGTACTGGATCGGCGCCCTGGCCATCAAGATCGCCCCCGCATGGATCAACCCGGACCTGGCCGTTCGCGTCGCGTTCGCATTCCTGCTCTGGGGCACCTTCACGGCCACCTGGTACGCCGTCTATTACCTGGCCCGCACCGCGCGCGCCCAGCCCGTGGCCTTTGCCTTCGGCGGCGAGGCCCGGCCTACCGATTACGCGCGCGCCATCGCCGACGGCGGCCTGCTGGCACTGATCGCCTGCCTCGGCCTCGCCCAGCTCGGCCACGAAACCACGCCCGCGCTGGCCCAGCTCTTCTTCGCCTCGCATCTTTTCTATGGCGTGGCAGCGCTGCCCTATCGCCGCAACGGCCCGGTGATCGCACTGGCGGTCGGCACCATCGGCATCACGTTGAGCGGTGCACCCACGGTCGGGCTCGCACTGGCCATCGGCAGCGTGCTCTACGTCGCCTACGAACGCCGGCTCGCCGCGCAATCCGCCAGCGAAGACTTCATCGACGACGAAAGCAGCGGCCCTGGCTACACGCGGGCTGCGCTGTTCACGATGATCGGCATCACCGCGCTGGCGGCGGTGCTGGTGTTCAGCCTGAAGCTGCCGACCTGGAAGATCACCGTGATCGGCAACACCCTGCTGGGCGACGTGCGCAGCCAGGCCAAGCTGCTGGTCTGGTTCACCTGGCCGGTCTGGCCGCTGGCCATCTGGACGCTCTGGCGCTGGCGGCGACAGCTCACGGCGCGCCATGTCGCCCTGCCTTTCTGGTTCGCGCTGGTGCCGCTGGCCGCCACCTGGAGCACCGACTACTCCGACCGTTCGCTGCTGCTGGCCCTGCCCGCCTTCGCCACGCTCGCGGCATTCGCCCTGCCCACCTTCCGGCGCAGCGCCTCGGCGCTGATCGACTGGTTCAACGTGCTGTTCTTCAGCGGTCTCGCCGTGCTGGGCTGGATCTACTGGATCGCCATGCAGACGGGCGTGCCGCCCAAGCCCGCAGCCAGCGTCGCGCGCCTGGTGCCTGGCTTCGTGCCCGAGTTCTCGCCCATTGCCGTGGTCCTCGCCGTGGCAGCAACCATTGCCTGGTGCTGGCTGGTGCGCTGGCGCACGGGACGGCACCGCGCCGCCCTCTGGAAGACGCTGGTGCTGCCGGCCGGCGGCACCGCCCTGTGCTGGATGCTGCTGATGACCCTGTGGCTGCCGCCGATCGACTATGCGCGCAGCTATGTCCCGCAGATCCGCGCCGTGGCCGAACGCGTGGGCCAGCCTCGCTGCATCGCGGAACTGGCGCTGAGCCGTCCGCACATCGCGGCACTGCGCCATCACGGCAACTTCAACGTGCAGCCGCTGCTGCTGGGCACCGACTGCCCGTGGCTGCTGGTCAGCCCTGACACGATCGAGCGCCTGCACACCATCATTCCGTTCGACCAGTGGCGCTTCGCCGGCACGCTGCGCCGACCGAGCAGCGCCGCTGACGACCTCCTGCTCTACCAGAAGATCACGCCGCAGTGAGGAGCGAACGGGCTCTGATCGCGCGGCACGCAGGCACGGTGCTCGTCGGCCAATTGGCCGTGATGGCCTTCGGCGTGACCGACACCATCATCGCGGGCCGCTACTCCGAGCACGCGTTGGCTGCGCTGTCGGTCGGCGCCGCGGTCTTCGTGAGCGTCTACGTGTCGCTGATGGGGGTTCTGCAGGCGCTGCTGCCTGTCTGGGCCGAGCTGCACGGCGGCGGGCGCGGCAGCGAGGTGGGGCGTTCTGTGCGGCAATCGCTGTACCTTGCGGCCATCGCCATCGTGGTCGGCATGACGATCCTGCTGCTGCCGGGCTCCGTCCTGCAGTGGACCCAGGTGCCGGCGGAGATGCGCGGCGAGGTCGAGGCCTACCTTGCCGTGCTGGCTTTCGCGCTGGCGCCAGCCCTGCTCTTCCGCCTGTTCAGCACGCTGAACCAGAGCCTGGGCAGGCCCCAGCTCGTGACGTGGCTGCAACTGGGCTCGCTGCTGGTGAAGCTGCCCCTGTCGATCTGGTTCACCTTCGGCGGCGCGGGCCTGCCGGCCATGGGCCTCGTGGGCTGTGGCTGGGCCACGCTGTGCGTGAACTGGACCATGCTCGGCTGCGCCATCTGGCTGCTGCGCAACCAGCCTTTCTATGCCGACTACGGACTCTGGAAGCGCATCGAGGCGCCCGACTGGCAGCAGATCCGCAAGTTCGCCCGGCTCGGCGTGCCGGGCGGACTGGCGGTGCTGGTCGAAGTCACGTCGTTCACGCTGATGGCCCTCTTCATCGCCCGCCTCGGCACCGCCGCTGCGGCCTCGCACCAGATCGCATCGAACCTGCTGGCCGTGGCCTACATGACGCCGCTGTCCCTGGGCATCGCGACCAGCGCCCGCGTGAGTTTCTGGCTCGGTGCCGGTGACGCAGCCAAGGCGCGGCACGCCTGTCGCCTGGGCTTCGAGCTGACGGCCCTGTGCGCGCTCTTCTATGCCGCGGCCATGGCCTTGCTGCGCGACCAGCTCGCCAATGTGTACTCCGACAACCCCGCCGTGATCGCGATGGCGGGCGCGCTGCTGCTGGCGGTGGCTGCATACCACGTCGCCGACGCGGTGCAGACCTTCTGCGTGTTCGTGCTGCGCTGCTACCGGGTCACGCTGGCGCCGCTGGTCATCTACTGCACGATGCTGTGGGGAGTGGGCCTGGGCGGCAGCTATCTGCTCGCATACCGCGGCCTTGGGCCTTGGGCAGCCATGCAGTCGCCCCTGGCGTTCTGGATCATGAGCGCCGCGGCTCTGGCCCTGACCGCCCTGCTGTTCGGCGTGCTGCTGCGCTGGACGATGGGTCAGCGCGCAAGATAAAGAGACGAGGCCCGAAGGCCTACTTCGCCATCACGCGTGCTCCCCGCACACGTGCCGCCGGGAACACCAGCGCGAAGCGGGAGCCCTTGCCCACCGTACTTTCGATGCGCAGCTCCGCGCCGTGCCGCTGGGCGATGTGCTTGACGATCGCCAGCCCCAGCCCGGTGCCACCGGTTTCGCGGGAGCGGCTGCGGTCGATGCGATAGAAGCGCTCGGTCAGCCGCGGGATGTGCTCCGCGGCAATGCCTGGGCCGGTGTCTTTCACGGCGTATTCGCCGCGCCCGTCGGGCAGCACCTTCCAGCTCACAGCTACCTCGCCGCCGCCGGGCGTGTAGCGGATGGCGTTGCTCAGCAGGTTCGACATCGCGCTCTGCAGTTCGGTCGGCGCGCCCGACACTTCCGACTCGGCATCCACGACGAACGACAACTGGTGCCCCTTGGGCGTCAGCCGTTCCGACAGTCCGCGCCCCTCGTCCTCGCACTGCGCGAACAGCGCGCGGATGCGGATCCACTGGCTGCCGGACGGCGGCGCGCTGCCTTCGAGGCGCGACAGCGTCAGCAGGTCGTTCACCAGCGTCTCCATGCGATGCGACTGCTGCCCCATCAGCGACAGATAGCGCGCGCGCTCGTCCGCATCGAGTGGCAGGTTCTGCAGGGTCTCGACGAAGCCCGCCAGCACCGTCAGCGGCGTGCGGATCTCGTGCGACACGTTCGCCACGAAATCGCGGCGCATCGCCTCGGCCTGCTCGAGCGCGGTGATGTCGCGCGTGAGCAGCATGCGGCGATTGCCGGCATAGGGGTGCACCTGCACGGAGAGCCTGACCGGATGACTGCGCTGGTGCCCATGCCCCAGCCCCGGGCCGTCGATGACGACGTCGCGGCTGTAGTTCCAGGACGCAAGGTATGCGACGAAAGCTGGATCGCGCACCAGATTCGCCAGATGCTGCGCCAGATCGCGCTCCGCATCGATGCCGAACTGGCTGGCCGCCGTCTGGTTGCACCATTCGATGCGGCCCTGCTCGTCGAGCAGCACCACGCCGTTGGGCGATGCCTGAATGGCCGCGAGGAACTCCTGCAGGCGGTCTTCGGCCTGCCGGGTCTGCTGCTCGCGGTCGCGCAGCAGCTTGCGGATGCGCTCGGCGAGTTCGCCCCAGACACCCGGCCAGCGAGACGGCAGGCCGGCGGCGTCGTTGCGCAGGATGCGCAGCAACCGATCAGCGCGCCATGCATCCAGCGCCAGCCAGAGCACGGAACCAAGCCAGGCCCCCAGCCAGCCGAACTTCCAGCCAAAAATGGCAACAGCGCCCGCTCCTACTGCAAGGGACGCTATTAAAAAAGTAGCAATGCGGAAAGGCATGGCGGGCGATTATCCGCGCCCGCGGCCAAAGGAAGCCACGGCGCTCAAACCGTGACTTGGGCGGTCAGGCGATAGCCCGCTCCGCGGACGGTCTCGACCATCGGCGCCGCCGCGCCCAGCGATTCACGCAGGCGCTTGACGTGCACGTCGACCGTGCGCTCCTCGATGTAGACGTGGTCGCCCCACACCTTGTCGAGCAGCTGCGCACGGCTGTGCACACGCTCGGCATGCTGCATCAGGTAGGCCAGCAGCTTGAACTCGGTCGGGCCGACCTTCAGCGCGCCACCCTGCCAGGTCACGCGATGGGTGGAGGTGTCGAGGGCCAGCTCGCCGATCTCGACGCGCTCCGTGACCACTTCCGGCGCCCGGCGGCGCAGCACCGCGCGGATGCGGGCCAGCATCTCCTGGGTGGAGAACGGCTTGGTGATGTAGTCGTCGGCACCGGCATCGAGGCCGGCAACCTTGTCGGGTTCGTCGCCGCGCGCGGTCAGCATCAGGATCGGGATGGCCTTGGTGCGCGGGTCCTTGCGCCACTGGCGCGCGAGCTGCAGGCCGCTCTGGCCGGGCAGCATCCAGTCGAGCAGGATCAGATCCGGCAGGAAGGCGTCGATCTCGCGCTGGGCCGCGGCACCATCTTCCGACCAGATCGGCTCGAAGCCGTTGTGGCGCAGGTTGACGGCGATCAGCTCGGCGATCGAGGACTCGTCTTCGACGATCAGGACTCGGGGTTTCTTCATGCTTTTCTTGGGAGTCTTGCCGCAGCCTTACTGCAGCGCGGACTCGATTTCCTGCATCGAAGTGTGCCGCACATCGGCACCCTTGACGATGTAGATGATGAATTCGGCGATGTTCTTCGCGTGGTCGCCGATGCGTTCGATGGCCTTGGCCAGGAACAGCAGGTCCAGGCTGGCCGAGATGGTGCGCGGGTCTTCCATCATGTAGGTGACCAGCTTGCGGACGAAACCGTCGAACTCCTTGTCGATCAGGTCGTCGTCCTTCAGGATCGACAGCGCCGCGGCGGTGTCGAGACGGGCGAAGGCGTCGAGCGCCTTGCGCAGCAGGCCAGCGGCGAGGTCGGCGGCGATGCGCAGCTCGGTCGTGGGCAGCTGGCGGGCGGCGCCGCTCTCGATGATCGACTTGACCATGCGCGCGATCTTGTTGGCTTCGTCGCCCACGCGCTCGAGGTTGGCGGTGGTCTTGCTGATGGCGATCAGCAGGCGCAGGTCGCGTGCGGTCGGCTGGCGGCGCGCGATGATGGACGACAGCTCGCGGTCGATGTCGATTTCCATCGCATTGACGCGGTGCTCGGTTTCCATCACGCGATTGGCCGCTTCGGGATCGAATTGCAGCAGCGCGTACACGGCCTGGTTGATCTGCGACTCGACCATGCCGCCGAGCTCCATCACGCGCGACGAAACGCCGTTGAGCTCGCTGTCGAACTGGCTGGAGAGGTGTTTCTCGGTCATGTTGTTGTCTCCTTTGACTTCAACCGAAACGGCCGGTGATGTAGTCCTCGGTCTCCTTGCGCTGCGGCTTGAAGAACATCTGTTCGGTAGCGCCGAACTCGATCAGGTCGCCGAGGTACATGTAGGCGGTGTAGTCGCTGCAGCGGGCGGCCTGCTGCATGTTGTGCGTCACGATGACCACCGTGTATTCGTTCTTGAGCTCGGCGATCAGCTCCTCGATCTTCGCGGTCGAGATCGGGTCGAGCGCCGAGCAGGGCTCGTCGAGCAGCAGCACTTCGGGCTTGATCGCGATGCCGCGTGCGATGCACAGGCGCTGCTGCTGGCCGCCGGAGAGGCCCGAGCCGCTTTGCTGCAGCTTGTCGCGCACTTCGGTCCACAGCGCGGCCTTCTTCAGCGCCCATTCGACGCGGTCGTCCATCTCGCTGGCCGAAAGGTTCTCGAACAGCTTCACGCCGAAAGCGATGTTGTCGTAGATCGACATCGGGAACGGCGTGGGCTTCTGGAACACCATGCCGACCTTGGCGCGGATCAGCGCCACGTCCTGCTTCGAGGTCAGCAGGTTCTCGCCGTCGAGGGCGATGGTGCCCTCGGCGCGCTGCTCCGGATAGAGCTCGAACATGCGGTTGAAGGTACGCAGCAGGGTCGACTTGCCGCAGCCCGACGGGCCGATGAAGGCCGTGACCTTGTTCTCGGGGATTTCGAGATTGATGCCCTTGAGCGCGTGGAACTTGCCGTAGTAGAAGTTCAGGTCCTTGACCGAGATCTTCGAGCGCGACGGTTGTGCGACGGTGTTTGGCATGTTGTTGACTTCTTCCGGATTCAATGTTTGTTGCGCGTCAGTACCCGCGCCAGGATGTTGAGGGCAAGCACGGCAATCGTGATCAGGAACACGCCGGCCCACGCCAGCTGTTGCCAGTTCTCGTAGGGGCTCATCGCGAACTTGAAGATCGTGACCGGCAGGCTGGCCATCGGCTGGCTCACGTCGGCGGTCCAGAACTGGTTGTTCAGCGCGGTGAAAAGCAGCGGCGCGGTTTCGCCGGCGATACGCGCCACGGCCAGCAGCACACCGGTGACCACACCGGCGCGGGCGGCGCGCAGCGTGATGTTGGTGATGACGCGCCACTTCGGCGTGCCGAGCGCATAGGCAGCTTCGCGCAGGCCCGGCGGCACCAGCTGCAGCATGTTTTCGGTGGTGCGGATCACCACCGGAATCACGATCAGCGCCAGCGCGATGGCCCCGGCCAGACCCGAGAAGGTCTTGAAGTAGGCCACCACCACGGCATAGACGAACAGGCCGATCACGATCGACGGCGCGGACAGCAGGATGTCGTTGACGAAGCGCGTGACGGAAGAGAGCAGTCCCTTGGGGTTGTACTCGGCCAGGTAGATGCCGGCCATGATGCCGATCGGCGTGCCCACGAAGGTGGCCAGCATCACCATCACAAAGGAGCCGAAGATCGCATTCGCGATACCGCCCGCCTCGTTCGGCGGCGGCGTCATCTGCGTGAACGTGGCGATGGCGAGGCCACCCACGCCCTGACGCAGCGTCTCCCAGAGGATCCAGATCAGCCAGAACACGCCGAAGGCCATGGCGGCGAGCGACAGCGTGAGCGCGATCTTGTTGACGCGGTTGCGCGCGGCGAACTTGGCCTGGCGCGTTTCGGCCAGCGCCTTGGCCACGAGAAGGTTCTGGGCGGTGCTCACGACTTGGTTCCTTCGCTCTTCTTCATCTTGGCCAGCAGCATCTTGGAGAGCGACAGCACGACGAAGGTGATGAAGAACAGCACGAGGCCGAGGTACATCAGCGCGGCCTGGTGCAGCCCCGCGCCGGCTTCGGCGAATTCGTTGGCGAGGGCCGAGGTGATGCTGTTCGCAGCCTCGAACACGGAAAGGGAGTTGAGCTGGTTCATGTTGCCGATCACGAACGTGACCGCCATCGTTTCACCCAGCGCCCGACCGAGGCCGAGCATGATGCCGCCGATGACGCCGGCCTTGGTGTAGGGCAGCACCACCTTGGAGACGACTTCCCAGGTGGTGGAGCCGAGGCCGTAGGCCGACTCCTTGAGCAGCGGCGGCGTCACCTCGAACACGTCGCGCATCACCGAGGCGATGAACGGGATGATCATGATCGCGAGGATGATGCCAGCCGACAGGATGCCGATGCCCACGGGCGGGCCCGACACCAGCGCGCCGAGATACGGCACGTCGGAGAGCAGCTTCTGCAGCGGCTGCTGCACCCAGGTCGACAGGATCGGCCCGAACACCAGCAGGCCCCACATGCCGTACACGATGGAGGGCACCGCGGCCAGCAGCTCGATGGCCGTACCCAGCGGGCGCTTGAGCCAGCTGGGCGAAAGTTCGGTGAGGAAGAGCGCGATGCCGAAGCTCACCGGCACCGCGATCACCAGCGCGATGATCGAGGTGGCCAGCGTGCCGTAGATCATGACCAGGCCGCCGTACTCGTCCTTGACCGGGTCCCACACGCTGCTCGTGAGGAAGCCGAGACCGTACTTCGAAATGGCGGGCCAGGCGCCTGCAACCAGCGACAGCAGGATGCCGATGAGCATCGCCAGCGTCAGCAAGGCGGCGCCCTTGGCGGCCCAGCCGAACAGCCGGTCGGCCATGGGGCCGGAACGCGGCGCCTTCACAGGCGGCGGAGGTGCGGTGGCACGACCGCGCTCGGCCGCGAGGTCGAGAGAGGTGGTGGCGGCGGGAAAGGTGGATGACACGGGTCGCTCCGGCAAAGACGAAAGCGGCGCGTCCTCGAGCGAAGAATTGCTCATGGGCGCGCCGTTCTGGACTGATGGGTAGGTTTACTTGAACGCGACGGCCTTGCCCGACGAGTCCTTCACCTCGCCCCATGCCTTGGCGATGGTGGCCTTCACGGCGTCGGGCATCGGCACGTAGTCGAGCTCGTCGGCCGTCTTGTCGCCGCTCTTGTAGGCCCAGTCGAAGAACTTGAGCACGGTGGTCGCGTTGGCGGGCTTGTCCTGCACCTTGTGCATCAGGATGAAGGTGGCGCCGGTGATGGGCCATGCGTCCTTGCCAGCCTGGTTGGTCAGCACCTGGTAGAAGCTCTTGTTCCATTCAGCGCCGGCGGCGGCGGCCTTGAATGCCGAGTCGTCGGGCGACACGAAGGTGCCGGCGGCGTTCTGCATCTGGGCGTACGTCATCTTGTTCTGCTTGACGTAGGCATATTCGACGTAGCCGATCGAGTTCGGCAGGCGGTTCACGAAAGCGGCGACGCCTTCATTGCCCTTGCCGCCCGCGCCGGTGGGCCAGTTCACGGCCGTGCCTTCGCCGACCTTGGTCTTCCACTCGGCGTTGACCTTGCTCAGGTAGTTGGTGAACAGGAAGCTGGTACCCGAACCGTCGGCGCGGCGAACCGGGGCGATGGCGGCGTCGGGGAGGTTCAGCGAACCGTTCAGCGCCTTGATGGCGGGGTCGTTCCACTTGGTGATCTTGCCCAGGTAGATGTCGCCCAGGACCTGGCCGTTGAGCTTCAGCTCGCCGGGCTTCACGCCCTGGATGTTGACCACGGGAATCACGCCGCCGATGACGGTGGGGAACTGCATCAGGCCCTTGGCCTGGAGTTCGTCGTCCTTCAGGGGAGCATCCGAAGCGCCGAAATCGACGGTCTTGGCTTCGATCTGCTTGATGCCGGCACCCGAGCCGACCGACTGGTAGTTGATCTTGACGCCGGTGGCCTTGTTGAAGTCGGAAGCCCACTTGGCGTACAGCGGCGCCGGGAAGCTGGCGCCGGCACCGGTCACGTCTTGCGCGAGGGCGGGAATGGAGAACACCGCGGCCACGAGACCGGCTGTTGCAAATTTGAACGTCGTTTTCATGAAGCTTCCTTTTAGAAGTAAGAAGTAGTCCCTTTCCGGGCTTGGGACGGACTCTAGAAAGCTTCTGTGACATCAATATGACACCCCTCTACCGAGGGAAAATGCCTTTGTTTCGCCGGTCTTGCATGTGACGCTGTCACATAACCGTCATGCGAGCCCCCTAGCCTTCCGGAACTCGCCATCGCGCGATCGGAAGGCGGCACGCCCTGTCACGGCGCTACGATCAAACACAAAGACACCGCCCTCCTTTTCAGAATCACATGCAAAACGGCACCCGCCTCGCAGCAGTCGACCTGGGGTCGAACAGTTTCCGGCTCGAAATCGGACAGGTCGACCACGGCCAGATCCACCGCACCGAATATCTCAAGGAGACGGTGCGCCAGGGCAACGGCCTGGACAGTGCCCGCAATCTCACGACCGAAGCCATGCAGCGCGGCTGGGACGCCCTCGCCCGCTTCGGCGAGCGCCTGGCAGGCTTCAAGCGCTCGCAGGTCCGGGCCGTGGCCACGCAAACGTTGCGGGAGGCGCGCAACCGCGAAGAATTCCTGCTGCGCGCGCGCACCATTCTGGGGTTCGGCATCGACGTGATCCCTGGACGGGAAGAAGCCCGCCTCATCTATCAGGGCGTGGCGCACATGCTGCCGCACAACGATGCATCCGACCGCGAGCGTCGGCTGGTGGTCGACATCGGGGGGCGCTCCACCGAAATGATCATCGGCCGCGCCCTGGAGGCCGACCGCATGGAGTCGTACCGCGTCGGCAGCGTCGCCTGGTCGATGAAGCACTTCGGTGAAGGTCTTTTCACCCAGGCCGCCTTCCGCGCCGCCGAAGTCGCGGCCAAGGCCGTGCTCGACGACGCGCTCGGCAGCTACACGCGTGACCAGTGGGACGTGGCCTATGGCGCCTCGGGCACCATCGGTGCCGTCGGCGATGTGCTGGCCGCGGCGGGCGGCGAGCCTGGCCTGGTCACTCGCGAGGGCCTCGACTGGCTGCTCGATCGCCTGCTCAAGGCCGGCAGCGCTGACAAGCTGCGCATCGATGGCATGCGCGAAGACCGCAAGGCCGTGATCGGCGGCGGCCTGAGCGTGCTGCGTGCCGTGTTCGATCTCCTGTCCATCGACGAAATGAAGGTCGCCCAGGGTGCGCTGCGCCACGGCGTGCTCTATGAGCTGCTTGAGCGCGACGAGAGCGTCGCCGACATGCGCACCACCACCGTCGCGCGGCTGGCCAGCCGGTTCGCGGTCGATCCGGAGCAGGCTCGCCGTGTCGGCGACACCGCCGCGGCCCTCTTCGTGCAGCTCTCGCCCGCCGCGCGCGGCGGCAGCACCACCAACCGGGCTGGCCGCGCGCTTCGCAAGCTCGGGTGGGCCGCACATCTGCACGAGATCGGCACGCTGGTGTCCCACAGCGATTACCACAAGCATGGCGCCTACATCCTCGACAACACCGACGCACCCGGCTTTGCGGTCAACGAACTGCATGCGCTGGGCCAGCTGGTGCTGGGCCAGCGAGGCAAGCTTCGCAAGCTCGAGGCGTCGCTGGACGATGAAACCTTCGTGATGCAGTTGCTGTCGCTGCGGCTCGCGGTGATCCTGTGCCACGCACGGCGCGATCCCGACCCGCAGGCGCTCCACCTGGCAGCACTGGGCGCACGGGCCTTCGCCATCGCCTGCGCTCCGGACTGGGCCGAAGCCTATCCGCAATCGGCGCACCTTCTGCGCGAGGAAGTGCTGGCCTGGCAGAAGACCAGCAACTGGCGGGTCGAGCTCAGCGGCTGCTGAGCACTCCCGACTGCGGGGCTTTCTCGCTCCCGATCAGAGCAACTCGGGCGATTGCACCGTCACCACGACGGTCTGCACGTCGCCGTCGCGCTCGCGCGTACGAATCCACCACAGCGCGCCCTTGCGCACCGGGCAGCTGTCCTGCTTCAGCCCCAGCAGCAGCGAGATCGCCTGCCCCACCGATGGCTGGTGGCCGATCATCAGCACCACAGACTTGCCATTGGGCCAGCCGGCCGCGCCGAGCAGCGCCTCGGCGGTGGTGTCCGGAGCGAGTTCCGAGCGCAGCTTGTATTTGCGGCCCAGCGCCAGCGCGGTCTGTTCGCAACGCCGCGCCGGGCTGCAGATGATGCGCGTACCGTCGGGCAACTGGCGGTCCAGCCATGCCGCCATCCGCTTGGCCTGCTTTTCGCCGCGCGCGGTGAGCGAGCGCTGCATGTCGTCGCAACCCTCGGTCCAGTCCTCGGCTTCGGCATGACGCCAGAAGATCAAGTCCATGGTCATCGTCTTTCGATCTTCAGTTGCTGGATGCATCTCTGAGATGCCCTCGTGATGCGTAGCGGTTCATGAGCGCCGCCTGCGCGCCATGGGCTTCGACGACGGGCGACGAGCCTGCTTCGCCCGAATGCGTATCGTGGTCGACGCGCGTGTACGTGCCGTCGGCGCCCAGGTCCCAGGCGTCGCGGCCGTCGTGCAGATAGGCCACCAGGCATTCGTCGATCAGCCGCTGGCGCAGCCCGGGGTCCGTCACGGGCCATGCGAGCTCGACGCGCCGCATCATGTTGCGGTTCATCCAGTCGGCACTCGACAGGTACAGCGACTCGTCCTCCCCGTTGCGGAAGTAGAAGACCCGCGAATGCTCCAGGAAGCGGCCGATGACCGAGCGCACCCGGATGTTGTCGGTGACGCCCGGCACCTGCGCCGGCAGCGTGCACGCTCCGCGCACGATCAGGTCGATCTTCACCCCCATCTGGCCGGCGCGAACCAGCGAGGCGATGATTTCGTCGTCGGTCAGCGCATTCATCTTGGCGACGATGCGGGTCGGCTGGCCAGCTGCGGCGGCCAGGCCCAGCGCATCGATCTGGGCGATGACGTTCTTGTGCAGGTCGAATGGCGCCAGCCACATGCGGTTGAGCTTCGGCAAGCGGCTCTGGCTCGCCAGATGCACGAAGACGGCTTCCATGTCGGCCGTCAGCAGCGGATCGGCCGTGAGGTGGCTGATGTCGGTGTAGAGCCTGGCCGTGCGCGGGTTGTAGTTGCCCGTCGAAAGATGGCCGTAGCGGCGCATCTGCTTGCCCTCGCGCCGCGTCACCAGCAGCATCTTGGCGTGGGTCTTGAGGCCGACCACGCCATACACCACCTGCGCACCGATCGACTCGAGCATCTCGGCCCAGTTGATGTTGGCCTCCTCATCGAAGCGGGCCTTCAGCTCCACGACCACCGTGACTTCCTTGCCGCGACGAACGGCCTCACGCAGCAGGTCCATCATTTCCGAGTCGGCGCCCGTGCGGTAGATGGTCTGCTTGATCGCCAGCACCTGCGGGTCTTGCACGGCCTCGCGCAGGAAGGCCAGCACCCCGTCGAAGCTCTCGAAGGGTTGATGGATCAGAACGTCGCCTCGCTGCAACTGCTCGAAGAACGACTGGCCGGACGACAAGGTGACGGGGTACGAGGCGCGATACGGCGGAAACCGCAGTTGCGGTTCGTCGAGCAGGTCAGCCAGCTGCGTGAGCCGGGCCAGGTTCACAGGGCCGTGTACCCGGTACAGCGCCTCTGGCGGCAGATTGAACTGCGCCAGAAGAAAGCTCGCGAGCGATTCGGCACAGCTTGCCGAAACTTCGAGGCGAACGGCCTGCCCGTAGTGCCGGTGCTGCAGCCCCTGGCGCAGCGCGGTACGCAGGTTCTTGACGTCTTCCTCGTCCACGGCAAGGTCGGAATGCCGCGTGACACGGAACTGCGAGAAGTCGCCCACCTCGCGCCCCGGGAACATGCTGCTCAGATGAGCACGCACCACGCTGGAAAGAGCCACGAAAAGCGTCTTGCCCTCCGACACCTTGGCCGGCATCCTGATCAGCCGCGGCAGCACGCGAGGCAGCTTGACGATCTGGATCGGGTTTTCACGCCCGAAAGCATCCTTGCCACCCAGCCTGACGATGAAGTTGAGCGACTTGTTCGCCACCTGCGGGAACGGGTGGGCCGGATCGAGGCCGACCGGAATCAGCAGAGGGCGCACCTCGCGCTCGAAATACTCGCTGACCCATTTGCGCTGCGCCGGATTGCGCTCACCGTGGGAAATGATGCGGATGCCGTGCGTCGCGAAGGTCGGCATCAACTCGTCGTTGTAAAGCGCGTACTGGCGCGCCACCAGCTTGTGGGCCGCTTCGGCCAGACGCTGGAACGACTCGACCGTGTAAGTGCCCTTGTGGTCGCCGGCGCTGCCTGCAATCAGGTGAGGCGCGGCGCGGACTTCGAAGAATTCGTCGAGATTCGACGACACGATGCACAGATATCGCAGCCGCTCGATCAGCGGCACTTCCTTGCGATGCGCCCAGTCGAGCACGCGCTCGTTGAACGAAAGAATGCTGTGGTCGCGGTCCAGCAACGTGAACGCGGGCGCCGCAACCTCAGGGGACGGGTTTGCGGGAGCGGGAGACATGGACACTGATTCTGAGGCAGGCGACACAGGAGGGAACACAGGCTGAAATATGACAGTGTCAGCCTCTCTTGTGACAGTTCCATGACTATTCCGTGACGCGTCGCGGCCAGCGGTTTGCTGGCCGAGGGCACCAGGGGGAGAAGCGAGCGGCCCGGTTCCGGGCCGGTCGGCCGCCGGCTTCATGCGCCCAGGAAGTGCTTGCGGTAACGCGCCGGCAGGTCGTCGATGCGCATCAGCATCGGCAGGTCGGCCGCGTTGAAATCGGGATCCCAGGCCGGCGCGCCGAGGACCTTCGCGCCCAGGCGCAGGTAGCCCCTGATGAGCGCCGGGGGCTCCACGTCGAGCGTGCTGTCGAGGCGTTCGACCGGCAGCGGCAGACGGGGCTGCACCTGATATTGGATGGGCGCCATGTGCTTGGCCGAAACCTGGCGCCAGATGCTGGCAGCGGCGTCACCGTTCGTGACACCGTTATGTGACATCGGGATGCTCGCGCAGCCGATCATCGTGTCGAGCTTGTTGCGGTGCATGAAGCCGGCCAGGGCACCCCAGAGCGCGAGGATCACGCCGCCCTGGCGATGGTCGGGGTGCACGCAGCTGCGGCCCAGTTCCACCATGCGCTCGCGCAGGTCGCGCAAGCGGGTGAGGTCGAATTCAGTATCGCTGTAGGTGCTGCCGACCCGGCGGGCCTGGGCGGGCGTGAGCACGCGGTAGGTGCCGATGACTTGCTGGGTCAGTTCGTCGCGCACCAGAAGGTGTTCGCAGAAGTCATCGAACAGGTCGATGTCGTGACCGGCGACCGGAGAGGAAACCCGGGCGCCCATTTCACCGACGAACACGTCGTAGCGCAGGCGCTGGGCGGCCCGCACGTCGTCGACATGGCGGGCCCAGCCAACGGTGATACCTTGTTTGGATTCGACGGCCTGCGGCAGGATGACTGCGGGGGCCTGAGGCACCGACGTACGGGCCGCAGCGGCAGGAGCACCAGCCGCGGGAGCGGGCCACAAGGCCGCGCGAAGCCCGATCTGCGAAAGCGGAAACGTCGGGTTGGGCAGTTCTTTCATGGGGAGACCCTTTCTGCCGAGGGAGTCTCCGCACCTGCGATGAAGCGGGCATGTCAGGAAAATTGCAGGCGCGTGACGCTGTTACAACCCCACGCCGCCTGCAGAACGACTGCAACCCACAGGGCCAGCTTCGTCGTCTAATGCGATGGATTCGCGAAACGGAGTTCCACACATGGCCACAACCGCCGCCAACGGCACCGACAGCAGCCGCCTCCATCAGACCTTCCCCGTCCTCAGTGACACGGAGATTGCGCGCATCGCGCGCTTCGGTACCGTGCAACAGTTCGCCCGCGGCGCCAGGCTGTTCACCGCAGGCGAAACAGGCCCCGGCATGTTCGTGCTGCTGAAAGGCGTCGTGGCTGTCACGCAACGCGACGGGCTCGGTCATGTGGTGCCGATCGTGCGGCAAGGACCGGGAGAGTTCCTGGCCGAAGTCGGCCAGTTGAGCGGCCGCCCTGCCCTCGTCGACGGCCACGCCGACGAGGATGTAGAGGCGCTGCTGGTGTCGCCCGCGCAATTGCGCGCGCTGCTGGTCGCCGAAGCCGACCTTGGCGAGCGCATCACCCGCGCACTGATCCTGCGGCGCGTGGCGTTGATCGAATCGGGCGCCAGCGGCCCGGTCCTGATCGGCCAGCCGCAGTCGCCCGACATGGCCCGGCTCGAGAACTTCCTGCGCCGCAACGGCTATCCATATCACCTGGTCGACGCTGCCCAGGACCCCGACGCCGCCGCCCTGCTCGCCCAGTACGGAACCTGCAAGCTGCTGGCGGTATGCCCGGACGGCTCGGTGCTGGTCAACCCGAGCGACGATGCGCTGGCGCGCTGCCTCGGCATGGTCGATACGGCGGAGCGCAACGAGCTGTACGACGTGGCCGTCGTCGGCGCCGGGCCTGCCGGGCTGGCGACTGCGGTGTACGCGGCTTCCGAAGGCCTGCGCGTGATCGTGCTCGACTGCCGGGCATTCGGCGGCCAGGCCGGTGCCAGTGCGCGCATCGAGAACTACCTCGGCTTTCCCACCGGTATCTCGGGGCAGGCGCTGGCGGGCCGAGCGTTCGTCCAGGCACAGAAATTCGGCGTCGAGATGCTGATTCCGGCCAAGGTGGCGTCGCTGGACTGCTCGCGAGAAAACGCGCTCGAGAGCCTGGCAGTCACGCTGGCGGACGGCCGCACGATCCATGCGCGCACGGTGGTCATCGCCAGCGGCGCGCGCTACCGCCGGCCCGACGTTCCGCGGCTTGCAGAATTCGAGGGCCGCGGCGTCTGGTACTGGGCCTCTGCCATCGAAGCAAAGATCTGCGCGCAGCAAGAAGTGGCGCTGGTCGGCGGCGGCAACTCGGCCGGACAGGCCGCGGTGTTCCTGTCGCGCCATGCGGCCAAGGTGAACGTGCTGGTGCGCGGGCCGTCGCTCGCCGCCAGCATGTCGCGCTACCTGATCGACCGCATCGAGGCCACGCCCAATATCTCGCTGCAGCCGCACACCGAGCTCGTTCGCCTTCATGGCGGCTCCGACGAAGGCCTCACCGGCGCGACATGGCGCTGTCATACCTCCGGCAACGAACACGACTGCGCGGCGCGCAATATCTTCCTCTTCGTCGGCGCGGAGCCGGAAACCTCATGGCTCGAAGGCTGCGGTGTGGCGGTCGACAAGCATGGCTTCGTGCTCACCGGCGATGCCGCCAGCCGCGGCTTTCCGGCCCGGCCGTCCGCGGCGCTCGAATCGAGCGTGCCGGGTGTGTTCGCCGTCGGCGACGTGCGCTCGGGCTCGGTCAAGCGCGTGGGCGGCGCCATCGGCGAAGGCGCGGCCGCAGTAGCGCTGATTCACCAGCACCTGTCGCAGGCCTCGGCCGTGGCCTGAACAGCGCATCAGCTCAAACCAGAAGGAGTCCGAAGTTGCCAATCAAACCTTGTGACCACGTGCCCGCCGAGATCGCACAGCCCCACGCCCAGCAACAGCGCGGCTGCGAAGACTGCCTGAAGACCGGGGACACCTGGGTTCACTTGCGCTTGTGCGTGCATTGCGGTCACATCGGCTGCTGCGATTCGTCGAAGAACCGTCATGCGACGCGGCACTCGCACGCCGAAGGTCACCCCGTCATCCGGTCGCTCGAGCCCGGTGAAAGCTGGATGTGGTGCAACGTGCACGAGAAGCAAGTCGGTTGATATTTCCCCGAATTTCACCAACCAGACTGCGAATTCCCGCGCCGGCACGCGTTTGAATTCGCACGTATATGCTGCCGGGCTCGCATCAAACACATCCCATCAACGGAGTGCCAGACAACATGCCCGCATCGCCCATCGAGGTCTATTCATGGCCAACGCCGAACGGCCACAAGATTCACATCATGCTGGAGGAGTGCGGGCTGCCCTACCACGCGCACCCCGTGAACATCGGCAAGGGTGACCAGTTCGCGCCCGACTTCCTGCAGATCAGCCCCAACAACAAGATCCCGGCCATCACCGACCCCGATGGTCCGGACGGCAAGCCGATTTCGCTCTTCGAATCAGGCGCCATCCTCGTGTACCTCGCGGGCAAGACAGGCAAGTTCCTGCCCACCGGCGACCGCGAGCGCTACGACGTGCTGCAGTGGCTGATGTTCCAGATGGGTGGCGTCGGCCCCATGCTCGGCCAGGCGCACCACTTCCGCCTGTACGCGCCCGAGAAGATCGCCTACGCCATCGACCGCTACAGCAACGAAGCCAAGCGCCTCTACGGCGTGATCGACAAGCAGCTGTCGAAGAACAGGTTCATCGCAGGCAAGAGCTATTCGATCGCCGACATCGCCATCTTCCCGTGGCTGCGCAGCTGGGAAAATCAGGGAATCACCCTCACCGATTTCCCCCATCTGAAGGACTGGTTCGACGGCATTTCCGCCCGCCCGGCCGTGCAGCGCGGCGTGAAAGTGCTTGCCGATCTGCGCCAGCCGATCACCGGCGACAAGGAGCGAGAGATTCTTTTCGGCAAGACCCAGTACGAGAAACGCTGAGGCCCTTTTATCCGGGCTAGAATAGAAGGCTTGTCGGGGTGTAGCGCAGCCTGGTAGCGCATCTGGTTTGGGACCAGAGGGTCGAAGGTTCGAATCCTTTCGCCCCGACCAAAAAATGTGAACGGTGACAGTGGCTCGGGCTGCTGTCACCGTTTTGCATTCTGCGTCACCTGACACGCGGACAGTTCGCGGGCCGATGCGCCGAGCCCCCTATCGACTTCCTACACCCAGATCGCGTGAGGGCAGCCCGCGGGCAGAAAGACCCACGACCACTGCGGGAGACTGCTGAAACCGGATTCACACATCTTGTTTCATATGTAAGATTTTTCCAGCCTCAAGAAGCATTGCTTTCTGGCTTCTCATTGGGGAAACCTGCCATTAGAACAAGGAGTGATTGGATGAATTCGTGTTACAAAACGGTGTGGAATGCGGCACTGGGCGCCTGTGTAGCAGCAGCAGAGAACGTGTCTTCGAAGCGGGGCGGCAAGGCGAGCGGTTCAAGGCGCACAGTTACTGCGAGCGCGGCCTTGGCGCTGGCCGCATTGGCCGCCGGCGGAGCCGCACAGGCAGCGACCTTCACCGCCACCAGCGAGGCGGAACTGATCACGGCCATCAACGACGCCAATGCCAGCCTCGACTCGAGTTCCACCATCACCGTCACCAAGGCCTTCACGGTCACGACGCAGTTGCCACAGATCTCGTCGAAAGTGGCAGTCAGTGTCGGGTCGGCCGGCGGGGCAACGCTGGACCTCCGAGCTGGCGCAACCTATCAGACGGCCGCCGCAACCCAAGTGGGCATCGCCCCCAACACGACCGGGATCGTGGTGGCCCAGGGCAGCGGCACCGCGCTGTCGGGCATTGCCCTCACGACCGGGGCAGGTCAGAGCACGGTCAGCGTTCTGGACGGCGCTTCCGCCGTCTTCACCGGCAATCTGAACACCGGAGCTGGATCGGCCACCATCAACGTGGGCAAAGGCGCCTCGATGTCGGTTGGCAACCTGAACTCGGGCATCGGCCAGACCGCGATCAACGTGACGGGTGGCGGAAAGATCACGGTCGGCACCAACGCCAACCTGGGGGGCGGCAATGGCGCCGCGAACGGAGGCATCACGGACGTCGTGGTGAGCGGTACTGGCTCCGCCATTCAGTTCGGCGGGGCCAGCGGCTACTACCACCATGCCGGCACGCTCGAAGTCTCCGCTGGCGGCTTCGTCGGGGCCAACACGGTGCAAGTGGGTTTCAGACCGGGTGACGTGTTTACCGCGATCGTGACGGGGCCCGGGTCCGTCTTCGGCAGCGTCAACAACAATCTGACCATCGGTGGAGGAGGAACTGCCACGGTCACCGTGGCCGACGGCGCCCTGCTGACCTCAGGCACCAGCGGCACCAATACGCTCTCCCTGGCCAACACGGCGACCGGCGTGGCAACCTTGAACATCGGTGCACCGGTCGGGAGTGCGCCTGCCGCCCCCGGTGCCGTGACGGCGAAGAACATCACCTCCAGCAGCGGCCAGTCGACGATCAACTTCAACCACAACGCGAGCAGCTACGAATTCGCGGTGCCGATCGGCGGAAATGCCATCGTCAACCAGATCGGCAGCGGCACGACCACGCTGACAGGGGACAACAACTACAGCGGCGGCACCACGATCACCGCGGGCACGCTGCAGCTGGGCAACGGAGGCACCACCGGCTCGATCTCCAGCGCTGTCGTCAACAACGCCACGCTGGCCATCAACCGCTCGAATGCCGTCAGCTTCCCCGACGCCATCAGCGGCAGCGGTGTCGTCCAGCAACGGGGCACGGGCACCACGACGCTGAGCGGAACCAACACCTACACGGGCGGCACTGTGGTGCAGGCCGGCCGGCTGCTGGCCGGCAGCGCGGGCGCGTTCGTGCAGAACACCGCCTACACGGTCAACGGCGGCACGCTCGACCTGGGCATCTGGGACCTCACCACCTCCAACCTCTCCGGCACCGGCGGCACCGTGGCGCTGAACGCCCAGACACTCACCGCCAACCAGGCCGGCGACAGCACCTACGCCGGCGCCATCACGGGCACGGGCGGCGTCGTCAAGTCCGGGGCTGGCGTGCTGACGCTCTCCGGTACGAACAGCTACAGCGGCAACACCTCCGTGACGCAAGGCACCGTGCGCGCCGGGGCTGTGAGCACCTTCAGTTCGAAGAGCGCGACCGTTGTCGCCAATGGCGCGACGCTCGACCTGGCGGGCCACAACCAGACTCTGGCATCCGTGAACAACAGCGGCACGGTGAGTCTCGCCGGCGCAGCGCCTGGCACCACGCTGACCGTCACCGGCCCGTGGGTGGGCAACGGCGGCACGCTCCGGCTGGGCACTGCACTCGGCGACAGCAGCAGCGCGAGCGACAAGCTCGTGCTCAGCGGCGCGACCGCCATCGCCAGCGGCACGACCAACGTGCAGATCACCAACCTCGGCGGCCTCGGCGCGCTGACCACCGGCAACGGCATCGAGGTCATCAGCGCGATCAACGGCGCCACCACCACCGCGCAGACCACGAAGAACGCCTTTGCGCTCGCGGGCGGCCACGTCGACGCCGGCGCCTACGAGTACCGGCTGTACGCCGCCGACGCGAGCGGCGCGGGCGAGAACTGGTATCTGCGCTCGACCGTCGCGGCGGTGCCTCCGACCAACGGAGGTGGCACAGGCGGCGGCGTGGTCGTGCCGGCCTACCGTACCGAGGTTCCACTCTACGCAGTGCTTCCCGAGCAGTTCCGCCAGGCCAACCTGTCGATGCTCGGCAGCCTGCACATGCGCATGGGGGATAACGTCCGCCCCGCCGCCAACGACGCAGGCCCTGCCGTCGCCGGCCAGAGCTACCGCCAGGCGTGGGGCCGCCTCATCAGCACCGACCGCACCACCAGCCAGACCGGTACCGTGAGCCCTACCAGCAGGGGCCGCCTTACCGGCGTCCAGGCCGGCACCGACCTCTGGGCCGATACCCACTGGCGCGCCGGCGTCTATGTCGGTCAGCTCGACGGTGACATGCGCGTCAACGGTTTCGCCAGCGGCCTGCTCGATCTCGGCGTCGGCATCAACGACCTCAAGAATCAATACTTCGGCGTCTACGGCACCTGGAAGAACGACAGCGGCCTCTACATCGACGGTGTGCTGCAGGGCGGCCGCCACCGCTATACGGCATCGCCGGTGCTGGGTCTGGGCAGCGGTGGCAAGGGCAGCAGCCTGCTGGCCTCCGTCGAAGTAGGCCAGTCCTTCGGCATCGCTGCCGGCTGGACCATCGAGCCGCAGCTGCAGCTGGTGCACCAGCGCGTGAGCCTGGACGACGCGAGCATCGTCGGTGCACTGATCCGCCAGGACAGTGACAGCGGCTGGCTGGTGCGCGCCGGCGTGCGGGTCAAGGGCGAGATCGACACCAGCGCGGGCCCGCTGCAACCCTATGCGCGGCTGAACCTCTATCACACGAACAGTGGCACCGATGTGGCGCGCTTCATCGGTCCGGCCGGCTTCGCCGACATCGCCACGCGCACTGGTGGAAGCAGCGGCGAGCTGGCGGCGGGCGCATCCTGGCAGTTGAGCCGCAGCACCAGCCTGTACGGCGAACTTGGCAAGCTGTGGGACATGAGCGGCGATGCACGCAACAGCAGCGGCATCAACGCCAGCGTGGGTGTGAAGGTGCTCTGGTAAGAGCCGGGAGATGCAGGCGGTCGGACACGCATGACTGCGGTCTGTCGCCTGCCTCGAAACCGCCCCGCACGCCAAATCAGGACGCGGAACTCGGTAGAATCCGCCGCTGCCACTTGAGAGCAATCGCACTCAAGTCATTGATTTTCCAGGCATCTCTTCAGCCTGGAATCTGCCCGTAGCTCAGTTGGATAGAGCACCTGCCTTCTAAGCAGGTTGTCGGGGGTTCGATCCCCTCCGGGCAGGCCAATCCAGTCCTTCACGCAGCCTCGCAAGATATGAGCTGGCCGGCGCGGTCCCGGACGGTCTCATGCCGCCGTGCGCCGGATGGGCCTTGAAAACGCCGAGATAACAACCCGCAGCTTTCGCGCAATGGCACTCGATCACGGTCGAGCAAAGGATGCCGAGCCCAAGGCGATCGGAGCCCTGGCCAGCGCCTGTTGCGGGTTGATCATCAGCGCGCAACATGCTGTCACTTTTTGGCCGTCCAACAATGAAAACAAAAGGGCTACACTGCACCCGGGCAGCCAATCTCTCCCTCTACCCTCCTCCTATGGCTGCTCATTTAGCCCGCTTCGGCGGGTTTTCTTTTTGATGCGACGGGCTCGCGGCGCCAGCGCCCTGAGCGCTATTGGTCGACCGAAGCCCACCCGGAGCCATCAAGCGCCCTCTCGTGCAGCCACGAAACGCCGCTCCCGCATCCATTTCGTCATGACCCACTTGTCCCCCCGGGTCACCGCCGCGCTCGCATGCAGAGACCGCGCATCGACGCGGCCGCGGTCGTCGCAATATTCGAAGTAGCAGGCATTCCCGCGAATCGGCGATACCGCGAGGCCGAGCTGCGGAAAGACGGTCTGGCCGCCTTCGGGCACGTCGTCGAGATAGGTCACCAGCGTGCTCACGCGCTGGCCGCTTCGCGCGACGGATTCGCGGTTGGCGGCGTTGGTGGGTGCCAGGTAGTCGTAATGAGGCTCGCTGCCGGCGCCGGTCGGATAGTGCAGCACCTGCAGCCCCTCGCCGTTTTCCAGCGGAAGGTTCATCAGCGCCGAGAGCCGCCGGTCGAGACGGGCGACCAGGTCGTTCTCGCCCGGACGGAAGAACATGCCCCAGCTTGCGCGCTTGTCGCTCACCACGTCGCGGCCGCTCATCGGGTCGACCAGGGTGGAGGGCTTCAGCCGCGGTCGCGCCATCTCGATGATGGCCTTGCACTCCTCGGCGTCGACCACGTTGCCCAGCACGGCAAAGACCGGATCTTCGCCGCGCGAATGCACGACGATCTCGCGACCGGCGGCCAGTATCCGAGTGCCCGGCGCGAGCCGCGCCACCGGCCTGGACGACGCTTCGTCCGGAAGTTCGACGGCGCCGTCCGGCATCGCCCCGCCCTGCCGCCGCGCATCGACAAACGCCGCGACGATGGCGTGCGCGGCCCGCTCGCTCATTCCCTGCTTCAGCATCGTGGCCAACACCGCCTGCGGCGCAAGACCCGCATCCAGGTTGTGCGTGAGCCAGCGGCCCAGATCGGGCGAGAAGCGGACGATGGTGCTCATGGGAACCCGTGTGTTCGCCGTACCGCGCCTCAGACCGGCCCCATCTGGGCGACCCAGCCCCTGTCGTCGCGCCGGAAGCCCTGGCGCAGCTGCAGCGGGCCACCCGCGCCGTTCATGATGCGCGTGATCATCGGAAACACGCGCTGCGCGTCGGCGTTGCGCATCCACGGCGCCGTATCGACCTGGTAGGTGTAGCTGACCACCGCCAGTGGATGCCGTGCGTCGGAGGCGTCGACCTTGACGTCGACGATCTTCTCGCGCTTGAGATGCGCCACGCAGAAGTCGCTGGCGTGTTCGGTGCCATGGCTCGCGTGCGGATGCGGCTTGTAGAACTGGCGGCCGGCTTCGGTCAGATCGAATCGCTTGATCGCACCGTCGGGGTTTTCCTTGCTCTTCGGTGCAGCGACGATGGTGCTCTGCACCAGCCCCAGTTGTTCCATCACCGGGAACTGGACCGCGTGGCGCGCACCGGAGCCGGCTTCGGCTTCGGTCAGGTCGATCGGCCAGTCGAACATGGCAAGGCAGATATCGCCGCGCCGGGCGAGGTAGTCATCCAGCGGGGCGGCGAGATTCTCGGCGGTGGGCGCATTGGCGTCACGGCCGGCACTGCACGCGGCCAGTGCACAGATGACGGCGAGGCCCGCCAGGGTCTTGAGCGAATTCAGGATGCGCAGGCTCGGTTCGATGAAACGGAGATTCATGGGATTTCTGGGTGGCTTTCTTGAATGTCAGTGGCGAATCGCCGGCTCAGTGCTCGTCGAGTTCGTCGGCAACCCAGCCGTGGCGCGTCAGGTGAACGCCGAGGCGCACCTGCATCGTTCCCTCGCGCTGGATGGCACGCGCCAGCAGCGGGAAGGCTTGCAGCACTTCGGGCGTCGAGGCCCACGGCTCGGGCGCGATGCGGTAGGTGAAGAGCAGCGAGGTCGCGGTGCGGCCATCGCGCGTTTGCGGCGGATCCCAGCCGATCAGACGATCCAGGCTCAGGGTGGCCACGCAGAAGTCGGCCGGGTGCGTGATCGTCTGCGTCGTCGTGCGTATCACCACGGGCACCTGCAGGTAGTACTTGCGCCCCGCCTCGGTCAGCGCGTATTCGCGGGCCGGGGGCTGAGCGGCGACGACATCCTTGCCGCTTACCAATCCCAGCTTCTCCAGCACCGGCATCTGCTGCGCATCGGGCTCGTGCGATCCGGCAGCCACGGTGATCGGCCAGGCGTACTTGGCCAGGCACACATGGCCGCGCTGCGCGAGGTAGTCGTTGGTTGCCGCGGTGAAGTTGTCTCGGCTCGGAAAGCGCGCCTCTTCGTTGTCGCAACCGGCCAGGAAGACCGCGAGCAGCATCGCCAGCAGGACCTGGATGCCGCCGAGGCGGCGCATCGCTCGACGATCGGCCTTCATTTCGTGCACCTGTCGGTGGCCGATGCCCTGGCGGACGGCTGATAGCCATCGCTCAGCGTGCCCAGGAAGCAGACCAGGTCGGCGATCTGCTGCTGCGTCATCGCCGGGGCGGAGCCAGGCTGGCGCGGGCGCGTGCCGCTGGCAAGGGTCTTTTCGCCGCCCTCGCCGGTGCCCAGCGGCACTTCCTCGTCGAGGCTGCCGTGCTGCGATTGCGGCAGGTCGTTGTACTTGTCGAGCGTCGCACCCGGCACGTGCGTGGGCTGCAGCGCCCAGGCCGGGTTGGCCTGCGGCGCGCCGCTGCCGTCGTTGCTGGCGGGATACCAGTACTCCGGGTTTGTGTCCCGCGTGTTGTAGAAATTGACGACCTGCTCCAGCGAGTGGAACACGCCGTTGTGGAAGAAAACGCCTCGCGACGCCACGTTGCGCAGTACCGGCACCTTGAACATGCCGCAGTACGGATTCGCCGTATCCGGCGTGGCGGGCATGTGGTCGGTGCGGAATGGGCCGCACAGCCCCATGTCGAAGTACTTCGGATCGTCGTTGGCCGGAATGGGATCAGGGTTGTTGGGAATCGACCTGTCGTTGCGCGGTGCACCCAGGGCCTGGTAGGTGAAGTCCGTCATCAGGCCCGTGTTGCCGTTGAAGTTGGCGCCGGTGTAGTGGCAGCCCGAACAATTGGCGACGGCGCTGCTGTGGAACAGCACTTCGCCACGCCGCTCGGCCGGCGTCAGCGTGCCGCCGGCCTTGTTGAAGACATACAGGTCGTACTTGCTGCTGTACGGGTGGAAGCTCAGGTCTTCCGTCTCGAGCGCCTGTATCGCGGTGCCAAGGGCGTTGAAGGCTGCATCGGTGTCGTTGAACACATCGGCACCGAAAGCCTGCTTGAACAAGCCCGCATAGGTGCTGGCCTGAACCACCTTCACGACAGCTTCCTTCGAGGTGTTGTTCATCTCGACCGGGTTGAGCAGCGGCATGCCGGCCTGTATCGCCAGTGTTGCCGCGCGGCCGTCCCACATGAGGCCGCCGCCCGGCGAGCTGGATGTCACTCCGTCGGGGTTGGGTGCGTCGTCGCTGTAGGGCGGCGTCGCCGAGCTGTAGCGCAGCGAAGGCACGGCACGTGCGCCGATTTTTGTGACGTCGGAGCCCAGTTGCACTGAAATGCTGTTCGGCGGGCCATAGGCGTATTGCGGGTCGTGGCAGCTTGCGCACGACATGTTCCGGCCACCCGACAGGTTCTTGTCGAAGAAGGCCAGTTGCCCCACCTGGGCCGCCGGGCTCAGTGTGGGCGCGCGCGGGACGGTGTTGCCCGCCTTCGCCGCGCCCTTGTCATCACAGGCCACGAGACACCACAGCGCAACCGAGAGCGCCATGGCGAGCGGGACCACTTTTTCCATTGCCGGATTCATCATTCGCTGTTGTTCCCCAAGAGCGGCAAGTCGCGCCGGACCTGCTCACCTTGCGGGATTCGAGGAGCCTGCGGGACGGCGGAAGAAACCTCTTCCAACCGTCCCCCCGGCTTGCTGCCGCAATCCGGCTACCTGGTTGCCCAGACGTTGTTCTGGCTCGTATCAGGACCGACCTGAGGGGTGATCTGGCCTTCCAGCTTGCCTGTGACGGGGTCCTGCACACCTACGATGTCGTTCGCGTACAGCTTCTGGGTGTAGTTGGCCGGGATCACGTAGGCATGGTTGATCGGCCGCACCGAGTCGAAGTGCGTGTCCGCGCTGCCCTGGTATTCCGGCAATGCAAGGATGTTGGCCGTGATGAACGCTTCCGTGTATTTGGTGCGGTTCAGGTACGACGCATCCACGGCCGGGTCGGCGATCTGGAACATGTCCTGCAGGGTGCGCAGGAACGAGAAGTGGCTGTACGAGTCGCTGTCCGCCACCTGCTTCTTCGCCGTGCCGACGTCCTGCTGGTTGGTCATGATGCCGAAGATCGAATTGCCGTGGCCGAAGTTGCCCCCCGCATAGTTGGGCGGCGGCGTGGTGGCCGCCGCCTTGCCGCTCGCATCCACGGTCACCGGCGCCGCATCAGAGTTCGGGCCACCCGCGTTCCAGCCGCAGCAGGAGCCATTGCTGCCGCCTTCGCCTTCGTCGTACATCACGACAATCGCGACGCGCTTCTGCGGGTTCTTCCACAGCGCCGAACTCCGGATCTTGTTGATCACCATGCCCAGGTAGATGTCGGCGCGCGTGGTGCCGGCGGCCTGACCGTCGTTGTTGGTGTTCGCGCAGCTGGTGTCCTTGCCAACGCCATGCATGTCGTCGCACTGGTCCGGAACGATGAAGTTGATGTTGCCCACGTCACCGACGTCCAGGTCCTTGCCGAACTGGTCGTAGATCCAGCCTTTCGGAACCGGGTAGATCGACGAATTGAGCCAGTCCGCTTCCTGGTACTGCGTGCCGAAGATGGTGCGGTTGTTGGCCACGAAATCGGGCAGGCTGCGTGCGCCCTGGAAGGCGATCGAGGGACCGTGCTTGACTTTGTAGAGGCCGCCTTGCGCGGGGAAACTGGGCGAGCCGACAAGGGTTGGCGGTGCCGAGCCGTCGAGGTTGGTGGCGCCCTTGAGCTTGCTGGAGTCGTAGGTGGCGGTGACGGAGTTGTCCAGGATGCTGTCGGCGCGCACGTCCTGGCCGGGGTTCATCGACTCGCTGTAGGTGCGGATGGTGAGGCCCGCCTTGGACATCGCCGTGAACAGATTGCTGCCCGGGACGTTGTGCACGGTGCCCCCGGTCGGGTGGTCGCCGCAGGTCGTGTCCGCCGGGACGTACTGGGAGCGAGCTTGTGGGGTCGCCGGCGGGAGTGCGCCCTGCATGGGCATGACTTGGCCGTCAGAGGCCGTTCCGCCGGCGAATGCGACGTCCTTGATGTCGTAGGGGGCGACAGCGCCGCAGCCGAACCAGTTGTCGTCGTGGATGCCGAAGTCGTCGCCGCCGCCCAGCGCGGTGTAGTTGGGCTCGGACGGATTGCCGGTCGAGTAGTACGTCTTGAGCTGGTTGTAGTTGTTCAGGATGTAGTTGATGTTCGCCGCGCGCGGATTGCCGACGATCACGTCGGTCGACTTGTTCTCCTCGACGATGATGAAGATGTTGTCGTAGGCCGGAACGCCTTCCACATTGAAGGCCGCCTGCTGTGCCTGCGCGAAGGTGATGGGCGCCTGCTTCTGCGAGGGCAACGTGGGAGTGGCCTGGCTGCCGTCCCTGTTGGTGAGCGTCACGCCCGACAGGCCGACGAGGCGCGGGTCGCCGCCCGCGACGGCCAGGTTGTCGGGGAACAGGTCCTTGCGGTCGAGCTTGGCCGTCGCGTAGGTGTAGCGGTTGGTCAGCTGGTTGTCCTCATACAGCGCCGCGTACTGGGTGGCGCCGCTCAGCGTGTTGACGTCGGCCAGCGGATCGGTGAAAGCGGCCGTGCCGAGGTTGAAGGCCGGCCCGTTGAGACGGGCGACGAGGTTGGCCTTCTCGGCGGCGTAGCTGCTGCCGTTGGCTTCCACGAGGCGCTGGGCCTCGCTCGACATCGGGCTGATGACGATCTTGTCCGTGCCCTGGTCGGCGACCTGGGCAGCCGAAGCGCGCAGGATCAGGTGGCTGCCCGCGGCCGCGCCGGTCGCGGTGTTGATCGCGGAGGCGCCGATGTCGGCCACCAGCTGCCCGGTCTGGGTGGTCGTCAGCGTGAACTTGCCGCTCGCGTCGGTGACGGTCGAGGCTTCGCCGCTGTCGAGCACGCCGTTGCCGTTGGCATCGACGAAGACCGTTGCCTTCTGGTAGTAGCCGGCCTTGAGCGTCGGATTGCCCGTGCTGCTGCCCGGCACATAGCCGCTGGCCGCGACCACGCCGCTGAAGGTCGTGGGGGTGGCGCCCGTCGTGCTGGTGGGCGGGGTGGTGATCGGGAAGAAGCCGCTGCTTCCGCCGCCACCTCCTCCGCAGGCGGCGAGCACGCAGGCCGCGACCGTCGTCAAGGACGAGAGCAGGATTTTCTTGTCGAATATCGTCATATCGTGGGGCAGTGAGTTATTGATGGTTTTGAGCAAGCTGCGAGAGAAAACTTGGGAGATGCTGCTTTCCCATTAAGAAAGCGCGGATCAGGGAGGAATGTAGAAATGGCCGGTGACATTTATGTGTCAATTGCCGCCAGTGCACCGTCAATACCTCGAAAACAGATCAATCGAATTCCCGCTCAAATAAACCTGACCACAGACTGACTTCAGAATTAGAAGAAAATTAGCAATACCCGTTGAAAGAATTTTGAAAGCAAACCCCGGCGACACCCCGGGCGTCCGTGGCGGCGCTCCGTGCGAGCCCAAGTCGACGAGGCGCGATGCCCAGCGGCCGGACACATCCATGCAATTCCGGAAAAATCGGCGTCCCCTTGAAATTTCCAGGCCACCCGGGAAATTGATTGCCTTGTTTATCGATGCAATGAGGAACGAATACCTGCAGTTTTCGCGGCAATAAATTCACGAGAACATCATATTCAATGCATAGAGTCTGCGCTTTCCGAAGTTGCCGGCAATTTCAGAAAAGAATTTGATGCACTACGAATTCAAATACCATGAAAAAGCAGACTCTTTCCAATGAAGAAAAAATCGACTTGGCTCAATTGGCTTCCGTTCCGGAGAACAGGCGCCGGGAATTGCTGAAGCTGATGCTGGCGGGCTCGGTCACGGGACTCGCGGTCGCGCTGCCCGGGTGCGGCGGCGGCAGTGGCGCCGGTGCCGGGGCGTTCCCGGTGACAGGGACGAACGAGCCTTCGACAGCCGGATCGCCCACCGGCGCGCCGCCGCCGGCGAGCCAGGGCGTCACCGCCCAAAAGATTTCGAGCTTCACGATCTCGGTGCTTCCCGATACCCAGTTCTATCCGCGCTATGCGTCGGAAAAGATGGGCGAGCTCTACCAGAAGCTTTACTCGGGCATCGACCCGAAATACGACAACCCCTTCAAGACCCAGACGCAGTGGATTGCCCAGAACGCCAGGCTGCTGAAGATGCCGTTCACCATGCATCTGGGCGATATCGTCGACCAGTCGTGGTACTACACATCGGAAGGCTCCTCGCCCTGGAGCGCCTCCATCGATCTCGTGGGCAACGGCCAGATCGGCAACGGACAGGTCACGAAGGAATGGGAGCTCGCGAGCCAGGCGATGCAGGTGCTGGAGGCGGCCAGATGCCCTTACTCCATCTGCGCGGGCAACCACGACGTGGGAGCCATCGATTCCGACATGCAGTGGGGTCCCGACTGGGGCGTGGGGGTCACCGGTTTCGCCAACAACGACGGCTACCAGGACGGAGGCAGCCACCGCGTCGGCCTGTTCGAGCCCTACCTGCAGGTGTTTCCCACGGAGCGCGCGAAGCGGCAGGCCACCTTCGGAGGAAGGCACTCATCGGGCTTTCACGAGTACCACGTCTTCGAAGCCGAGGGAAACAGGTTCCTGGTGCTGTCGATGTCGTGGCGGGCGTCGGACGACGCGATCGGCTGGGCCAACCAGGTCATCCGGTCCAACAAGACGACCCCGGTCATCCTCGTCAATCACCAGCTGGTGGGTATCGGCAGCGACGGCAAGACCGCCGCGGACACCGCCTACTCGAACTACATGTGGGACAAGCTGATCAAGGACAACGACCAGATCTTCATGGCCGTCAGCGGCCACTACCACGGCTCGTGCACCAGCACGAAGAAGAACTCCCGCGGAAACGACGTGCACCTGATGGTGGTGGACTACCAGATGGCCTACATGGGCGGCAACGGCCTCATGCGCATGTTCGAGTTCGACCTGACCAACAGGAAGATCATCGCCAGCTCGTTCTCCCCGTGGGTGCCCCTGAAGCCAGCCGCAACGCTCAACGAGTTCGACGCCGCATGGCTGTCGGATTCGAACCAGTCCTTCGCGCTGGACATGGACTTCGTCAAGAGATTCGCCTCCTTCAATCCGGATTTCTCGGTGCCCGACGGTTCGTCGGACAGCAACCTGACGGACGTGGCGAAGAAGCTCATCCTGACGAACTACAGCCAGCCGCCGCAGAAGGCAGCCGCGCTTCCTTCCGGCCCCGACGACTATCCGAAGGTCGACAACACGCTCGCCCACTGGCGCTTCTTCAATGCGGCGGCGGCCGAGGGAGATCTCTTTCCCTATCAGCCTGGGCAGCAGATCCAGGACGTTTCCCCGGGAGGCAAGAACCCCGTCTCGGTGAACACGTGGGCGGGGCAGTCCGGCGACCTGGTCTGGTCGAAGAGCCATCATCCGCTGTCGGCCGCGCCCGGCAGCCTGCGCTTCCTGAACGCCACCAAGACCAGGTTCTCCTACTTCACGACCGACGCGAATTCGGCACTGAACGTGGAGACCTTCGCCAAGGGCTACACCATCGAAGCGTTCGTGTACATCGACGCCGGCTTCGACGCGACGAAGAATGGATGGATGGGCATCCTGTATCGCCTGGGGGCACGCTCGAACCTGCCCGGCTTCGCCTCGGACGATGGCGACTGCGCCCTGATGTTCGCCTTCTCGAACCTGATGGAATTCCAATGGGAAGTCGCTCCCGTGAACCAGGCAACCAACCTCACCTGCTGGTCGGGCGGCGTATCGGCTGGCCAATGGCTGCACGTTGCCATCGTCAACGATCCCGCGGCTTCGTATGCGACCACCATGTACGTGGAGGGAGCGCCCGTGCTGCGCAACAACACGAACATGCAGGGCATCCAGTACGTCGCCCCGACGCAGCAGCTCGCCATCGGCTGCGGGCAATGGGCCGGGAACATGTCCACGGGCTTCCTTGAAAGCATCGGCGAAATCCGCATCGTCGGCGTGCCCCTGACTTCCGACAAGTGGCTGACGGCCCGGGCGAACTGAGCTGAAACGAGGAGGCCGGCGACGACGGGCCCGTCGCCGCCGGTCCTTTCCCGCCCTCCCAATTTCTCCCCAGGTCGCGCCTTAGGCTGGGCTTCTTCAACGTCGAGGGAAACCGTCCCGAATGCGATACCCCACCCGGAAACTCACCACTGCCACCCTCGTCGCCCTGTCGTGCGTACCCGGCGCCTTCTTCAGCCACTGCGGCCATGGAGAGCCGGGGCCGGGCTTCGGCCTTCGCTGACTCGAAAAAGCGAACGCCCTTTCCGGCAGGACACCGAATTTGCTCGACGCACTACAGGCCTTGTGGGCCGCACTGGTTGCCATCGGCCACTTGCTGGCCTGGCTGCTGAAGCTGCTGTCCTGAGCGTGGAGGGTCAGCCGCCCGAAGGCTGCTGCGGCTCCCCCAGCGACAACATCAGCCGATTCGCCCAGTTGAAGAACGCCGCGCCATGCACGACATCGGCAATCGCGAGGTCGTCCAGCCCCTGTGCCCGCAGCTGTGCCACATGCTCCGCCCCGAACGCCGAGGGCGTGGACGACAGCGCGACCGAAGCCGCCACGATCGCGTTCCAGCGCTCGCCCAGGTCGGCCTTCACGCCTTCGTCGAGCAGCCTCTGCACGTCCTGCGTGCGCTGCGAGAAATGCGAGGCGAAGCGCGCGTGCACCGATGCGCAGTAGATGCAGCCGTTGTAGCGCGAAGCCGCCGCGGCCGAGAGCTCGCGCTCGGCGCGCGGCAGGCCGGCTTCGGGGTTGTAGAAGATGTCCTTGTCGGTGCGCGTGCGCGCCCCGAGGATGTCCGGGTCGCGCGCCAGCAGGCGGAAGTACGGCGACTTGGCGCGCGCTGCATCGACCAGGCCTTCGAAATGCCGCGCTGTCAGTTCGGCCTCGGGCAAAGGCTCCAGCCAGGGCAGCCACTCGAGCTGCGCCTGCGTGAAGGCGTTCGGATGGTGGTTCTCGGGGTGGCTCAGCACGGATTCGGCGCTCATGGCTGTGTTTCTCGCTGTCTTTCTCTGCTCAATCGACAAGGGTGACGGGCCGCTGCGCCAGTGCCCGCAGGCCGGCGACGACGCGGATCTGGAACGCAAGGAAAGCCACGAGCTGCGACAGCGTCACGGCCTCGGTGCCGGTCCATCCCGCATCGAGCAGCGATTGCAGCGCCGCGGCGCTCGCGTCGCGCGGATGGAAGACGAGCAGGTGCGCATGCGCCAGCGCGGCGGAGAGTTTCTCGCCCAGCACCGCGCGCCCGGCTTCGCTCACCTCGTATGAAGGCCCGCTTGCATCCTCCGCGCTGAGCGGCCCCGGGGGATAGCGGCCATAGGGTCCATCGGGGCCTTGCGCGGCGCCTCGCCGCGTTTCGATAGCGATCGCATCCGCCACGCCGGCGCGAGCGCCTTGCCCCGCCAGCGCATCGGCATAGAAGCGCGCCACGTCGGCCTGTCCGTGCAGCCCCGTGACGAAGGCCGCGACGGCGAACCTGTCCGCGGTCCCGAAATTCCCGAACACGGGCGGCGCCGGCGCAAACAGCGCGAGATAGCTCTGCTGCGCATGGGTGCGTGACTGTTCACGATGCGCACGGATGCGATCGAGATGGCTGCCGGGCTCGATGCCGACGAGCCGGTCGATGACATCGGGCACCACGGGTGCGATGGGAGAAGCGACGATGGCGTTCATGACAAAAAAAGGGGAAAAAAGAGTGCACCTAGAGAAGCACAAGCGATCGCAGGTCGGACGCGCTCGCTCCGCTCGTCCAGCCAAGGGCAGGCGCGACTGCGGTGGCGGTCAGTTCGATGGAGCGCAGGATCGCCTCGTGCGGCGGATCGACGGAGTGCACCTGGCACACGAGATCGGTCACGCGCGCGAGCGTGCTGTCGGCACGCAGCGAGGCAATCACGTCGTCGGGCGAGCCGACGTGCACGTCGTAGGCGGCGATCAGCTCTTCGAGCGGCGCATCGGGCCCGGCCCGACCGGCGAGGCCGGCCTGCCCCGAAGCGGCGAAGCGCGCGGCCGAGCGGCGCAGGCCGATGTCGGCCAGGCGCAGCGCTTCCTTGCGGGTGTCCGCCACGAAGACGCTTCGTGAACCCACGATGCGCGGCGTGCGGCCCGCCGGCAATGCGGCCAGATAGGCATCGACGATCGGGTTCTGGATCTCGGCGAGCGATGCATGCGGCGCATGCTCGGGGCGAGGCTGCGTGCGCGAAAGCATCAATCCGTCGCCGGCCTCCCCTGCCCGCGTACCGCCGCTCACCGAGAACGTGGCCTGCCAGATGCGCCCGAGCAGCTGCTCGCCCGAGGGGTACAGCGCGTCGCCGCCCGCCAGCGGCCGGCCAGCCCAGGCCGAGCGCACCGCGGCCAGCTGCTTCGCGAAGATGGCCGAGCGGTCGTTGCCGTCCAGCCCGAAGGCAGCGAAGGACTCTGGCGTGCCGCCGGTTCCCACGCCCACCTCGAGCCGGCCGCCCGAGAGAAGATCGAGCACGATCGCGTCTTCGGCGACGCGCACGGCGTTCTCCAGCGGCAGCGTGACGATGCCGGTGCCCAGGCGGATGCGCCGCGTGCGCGACGCCACGTAGGCCAGGAAGACGAATGGCGACGGCAGGCCGCCCTCGTGCTCGTGGAAGTGATGCTGCGCCACCCAGGCCGAATCGAAGCCCGCGGCCTCGGCATGGGCGATCTGCGCCGCGACGAGGCGGTAGCGTTCCGCGGCTGGCACGTCGTCGAGCAGGCGGCTGAAGAAGCCGAGGCGAAGCGGGCGCGGTGGTTTGTGGGGAATGCCGGGCATCCGGAAGAGAAGGCTGCGTTGTGACTGGCCTTCGAGTCTTGCGCGGGATGCCGCCCGAGGGAAATCCGGTTATCGCGCTTGCTTATGCGCTTTGCGCGTATCGACCGTTCATTCGGCCGTTCATTCGGTCGTTGGCCGGTCTGCGGCGGTGCAGACGCGGTTGCGCCCATTCATCTTGGCCGCGTACAGCGCCCTGTCCGCAGCCTGGATCAGTTCCTTCGGCGGCTGCCGGGTGCCGGCAGGGCTCAGGGCATCCACCCCGGCGCTCAACGTGACGAAGCCGTCCGGCGCACCGGCGTGCACGATCTCCAGGTCGCGCACCGCACTGCGGATCTTTTCCGCGAGCACCGCCGCGGCCGCCACGTCGGTATTCGGCAGCAGCACGGCGAGTTCCTCCCCGCCGTAGCGGGCGGCGAGGTCACCCGGGCGCCGGGCCGCGAGGTTCGAGATGGTGCGGCCGATCGTCTGCAGGCACTCGTCTCCGGCCGTGTGGCCGTAGATGTCGTTGTACTGCTTGAAGCAGTCCACATCGAGCAGGATCAGCGCCAGCGTGCTCGCGTCGCGCATGGCGCGGCTGAATTCGGTGTCGAGCGTCACGTCGAACTGCCGGCGGTTCGCCAGGCCGGTGAGGCCGTCTTCCATGGCGAGCGTGTTCAGCGTCTTGTTGAGCTTTTCCAGCGCGTCGCGCGCGCCCCGCAGCTCGGCCTCGGTCTTGTTCTGCAGCTCCATCTGCCTGACCAGCCGCCAGCCCACGGAGCCGACGATCAAGACCAGCAGGACAACGCCGCCTGTGTGCCAAAGCGTTTCGTTCCACCATTCGGCCAGGATCTCGTCCTTGGAGAGAGCCGCCCCGACGAAGAGCGGATAGTTGGAAAGGCGCCTGAAGCTGTTCAGCCGCGTGACGCCGTCCTGCGCCGACTTGATCTCGGCCGTTCCGACCGGCCCCAGGGTCCTGTAGGCGCGGTAGAGCGAGGTGTCCAGCATGTTCCGACCGACCATCTCGGGGCTGAACGGGCGGCGGGTCATCATGGTGCCGGTGTCGAGGATGAGCGCGACGGCGCCGGCCTGGCCGATGTCCAGGCTGTCATAGAACCTGGTGAAGAACTCGACGTCGATGGTCGCGAGCGCCACGCCGCCGAAGCTGCCGTCGGGGTTGTCGATGCGCCGCGAGACGGGCACGAGCAGCTTGCCGTTGGTGCGGCTCTTCACCGGTATGCCGATGTGCGGTCCGCGGTCCTCGTGGTCGCGATGGAAGATGAAGTATTCGCGCTCGGCGTTGTTCAGGTTCTGCGGCTGCACCTTCCGCGAGTTCACGACCCAGTTGCCCTCCTTGTCGTAGACGTGGATCGCATCGAGCTGCGGGAGCTCGGCCACCCGCATCGCGAGCACCTTGTGGAGCCTCTCGAGGGCCGCGGGCCCGGTGCCGTCGTACTCGACGCGCTCGACGACGCCGATCAGGGCGGTGTCGGTCTCCTTGATCGTGTCGTCCGCCTGCTGCGCCATCGCACGAGCCAGGTTCGCCGTGGCAACGCTCATCTGCTTGAGCTGGACCGTGCGCGACTGCCAGCTGTTCCAGCAGTCGAGCGCGACAAGGGCGAGACAGACGACGGCGACGAAGGCCGTGGTCCGGAAGATGATGGAAGGTCGACGAAACAAGATCTGCTTTCGAGGCAACGATGTCTGAAGCGCCTCGCCGACTTTGACACATCTGCGGCCGGATATGCAGCAACCCGGTGCGGCCGCGTGCTGCCGGCCCCGAAGGAGGGCCCGGCCGGCTCAGACCGGCCGAACGTCGAAGAACGCCTCGTCCGTGTCGCCCAGGTCGCGAAAGCCCGCCGTGCGCGCCGCGTCGTAGGCCTTGGCCCATCGCTTGGCCAGGGCGATCTCCGCCTTCGAAAGATCGCTCTCGCTCGATTCGCTTGCGTTCTGGAACGCCCGCAGCGCCTCGACCACGTCGCCGCCGAGCTGCCGGTCGATCTCGCGCCTGAAACGCTGCTGCGCCACCTTCACCGCATCAGCCGCCGGGTGCGAATAGTCGGCAAGCCTCACGGTGTACGCGACCCGCTCCTCGACTTCGACGTCCTCGAAGCGGAACGGCTCCTCGGACTGCGCGCGCGAAAACGAGGGCTCCGGCAACAGCACCGGCGCATGCGGTTGCGGCTGTGGCTGCGACAAGGCAACCGGAAAGGCTGAGGCCGCTGCTGCGGCAGCACCCCGCGGAAAGAAAAGCTCGAACTGGTTCATGGTTCATCGCCCCGGCGCGCAGGTACGCGCCGATCCGGGCTCGTGGCCAAAGACTGGATGAATATACAGTCTTTGGCAACTGTTAACCAGCCTGCGAAGGCTCGGCGTTGCCGATCGTCCGACGACTCAACGGCGGTCGTGAATCATTCGCCACATGTTGCATCCGCTCGGACACGCGGGCGCCACCGGGCCAGGGTTCGCCTGTGCGGCCACGACGGATGATGCGAGGAGGGAAAGATCGGCAGGATCGCTGCCCGGCGACGGAGTGCCGCCGATGACGAGTGCAGTCACGCTGACCGCCACCACTTTTGTAACCATCAACATGATCGTCTCCAGCAGTTGGTCACCAATTCAAGATAGACCTGCCGAAGACAAAAATCGCGGGGATTTACCCTCGCCGGCACCCGGCGCCCTACTCGCTGGAAGTCGGTCTCGCCCCGTTGCGCGATGCACGGGGCGGCTCCGCCGCCTCCCCCGCCTCGACATAGTTGAGCTCGATTGGATGAACGATCGACGCCGCCGGCTCGCCGTCGAAGCGCACCAGCAGATATTCGCCGCTGGCACCGGTGATGGCTCCGAACCTTCCCCGAAGCTCGACCCTGCCGCCACGCCGTGCGGGCACCCTGAAGCGCATCCGGATGTACGGGAGGCCCACGCGGAAATACTCGACCATGCGAAATCCCTGACTTTGTTTGTAATCGTTCGATCAAGGTCGCCGCGGCCCGCTCGACAAGAGCGGAAGATGCAACGTCGTTGACCTTTCGACTCAATCTCGTCGGAGGCGTGTCGGTCGCGTGTCAGTCGAAATCGCTCGCAGCTGACAGCCGCCGGGCATTCGGCGGGTGTGCCGACGCCGCTCAGCGGATGCCGCCGAAGGCGTTTTCCTCTTCCGCGGCGATGGTGTCGTCAACCTCCTCCCGAGGTCCGACATTCAGGTCTTCCGAGAGCCCCTTCAGGACGACGTAGCCCGCCTGCAGCGCCTCGGCGTAGGTGTGGAAACCCTTGGCCGCCTCCATCAGCGGCTCGAACTCCATGGAGTTGTCGAAGGACTCCAGCAGCACCCAGAAGTAATGGCCCTCGTCGTGTTGGTCGACGGTCAGGGCGATGGAGATAAGTTGGCCAGCCATGCCGCGCATGGTGGCGCGCTCGAATGACAGGCCCAAGAAGTAAACATGAACGTTCGGCTTCTTGTTCGACTGCTCGAAAACACTACATCCTTTCGTCCGGAAGGCCTTCACGCGGCGGCGGGGGATCGGCGATGCTCAGGGCATGCCGATCGCAAATTCACGTTCACCAGCGCGCTCCGGATGGCGCGTCGCCGCGCTGATCTACACGGTCGCCGGCGTCGTCTGCATCCTGGGCTGCGCCGTCGCCCCCGACAGCGACGTGAGCCTTCTGATCGCCATCGCGGGCGGGCTGCCTTGGTCGCTGAGCCTGCTGACGCTGGGCCTGTCGCCCGGGGTGGCCGACACGGCGCTGCTGATGCTCGCCGCGAGCTGGTCGGTGAATGCCGCGCTGCTGTGGTGGCTGGCGCTGCGGCGGCCCGGGCGGCACGGGCCCTCGCATCCGGCCTGACCCGGCCTGGTCGGTCCGGGCGAATCGGTGCGATCATCTCGCCCCGGAACACCGGGCGCCCGGCGCCTGTCCCACAACAAGAACCGAGACAAAGGCTTTTCCCCGATGCCCCAAGCCCTGCAGCAAGTCAACACGCCGCTGATCGGCGTTCCCGGCGGCCGCCATCTCCTCGACACCCCCGCCCTGCTGATCGACCTGCCCGCGATGACGCGCAACATCGAACGCATGGCCGCTTTCGCCAGGTCGCGCGGCGTGAACCTGCGCCCGCACGTGAAGACGCACAAGTCGGTCGAGATCGCGCGCCGCCAGGTGGCCGCGGGTGCCATCGGCGTGAGCTGCGTCACGCTGGGCGAGGCGGAAGTGATGGTCCAGGGCGGCATTCCGGGTGTGCTCATCACCTCGCCGGCGGTCACGCCGAGCAAGATCGCGCGGCTCATCAGGCTGGCGCAGCAGGCGCGCCCGGGCGACGTGATGGTGGTGGTCGACAACCCGCAGAACCTCGCCGACCTGGCGCGCGCGGCGAGCGAACTCACCCATCCGCTGGACGTGCTGGTGGACTACGGCGCGGGCTACAACCGCACCGGCGCCGCCACGCAGGCCAAGGTGCTCGAGCTGGCCGCACTGGCCGCCGCCGAGCCGCGCCTGCGGCTGCGCGGGCTGCAGGCCTATGCGGGCAACCTGCAGCACATCGTGGCGCGCGAGGAGCGCAGCGCGGCGGCAGCAGGCCTGCGCGAGACGGTGGCGGGCATCGTCTCGGCGGCGCGGCGCCAGGGCCTGAACTTCGACATCGTCACGGGCGCGGGCACCGGCACGCACGACCTCGATTCGCAAGAGAACGCCTTCACCGAACTGCAGGCCGGCTCGTACGTGTTCATGGACGCCGAATACAGCCGCGTGCTGGCCGACGGCGACCAGCCCTCGCCCTTCGAGACATCGCTCTTCGTGCAGACGGCGGTGGTCAGCACGAACGCGGCCGACTGGGTGACGGTGGATGGCGGCACCAAGTGCTTCTCCACCGACAGCGGCGTGCCGCTGGTGGCCAAGGGCGCCGACGCCGCGAGCCGCTACGCCTTCTTCGGCGACGAGCACGGCAAGCTGATGCCGCCGACGGGCTCGCAAGGTTCGCAGGTGCAAAAACCCGCGCTCGGTGCCCGAGTGGAGTTCGTCACCCCGCACTGCGACCCGACGGTGAACCTGCACGATGCGTATCACGTGGTCGAGGGCGGCACGCTGGTCGCCATCTGGCCGGTGGACGCGCGCGGCAGGCGATAGCGGCATAAGAAAACTCGAAAAGCGTATTTCACAAGCGCCGTGCCGCGGGGGACAGTCGGGCGCTGTCCCTCTTCTCCAGGGCGGCGCCTTCGGGGCCGCCCCGCCCCATGGAATCCATCCAAGCAACGACGCGCCCCGCGGCGCACGCGCCGGGCGCTCAGGCGCCGTCCTTCCAGCAGCTTGCCACCCGCTTTCGCCCCGTCTTCCAGCGCATCGCCGAGCGCTCCGCCCAGCGCGAGAACGAACGCGAGCTTGCCTACGAGCCCGTGGCCTGGCTCAACGCCGAGCGCTTCGGCGCGCTGCGCGTGCCCATCGAGCACGGCGGCCTGGGCGGATCGGTGGAGCAGCTCTACGA
>Ga0102595_100156_pt1 | contig 83204 bp, 70 predicted proteins | sample Araplaol_mTSA_r2_2_FD_76864 | JGI IMG/M metagenome (GOLD analysis project Ga0102595, IMG submission 76864) | Arabidopsis root microbial communities from North Carolina, USA - plate scrape MF_Col_mTSA_r2 (SPADES assembly) (version 2) | ecosystem: Host-associated > Plants > Roots > Endosphere... | reverse complement strand
GGCCGTCAGGGTCAGGCGCACGGCGGCGCGGACCTCGGCCAGGCCGGCCCGCTGCGGCGCGGCCAGGCACAGGGCGCGGGCCCGCTCCAGCTCGAAGGCCGGCAGGCCCAGGGTCTCGCAGCCGGCCGCCATCCGCGCCAGGTGGGCGTCCAGATGCGGCAGGCCGCCGCCGGTCCACAGCATCGTCTCGAACAGGCCGTCGCCGAGCAGCAACCCGCGATCATCCAGAGGAAAGGCGTCCAGGGGGAAGGCGTCGGGAGAGGTCATCCGCGGGGCGGCTCCATCAGCGCCCGGCGCAGGGCGGCGAACTTGGCTTCGGTCTCCAGGCGCTCGGCGTGGGGATCGCTGTCGGCGACGATGCCCGCTCCGGCCCTCGCCTCCAAGCGCCAACCGTCCGCATCCTGTTCCAGGCCCACGGTGCGGATCAGCACGCTGGACTCCAGCGCCCCGTCCGCCCCCGCCCAGAACAGCGAGCCGCAATAGGGTCCGCGCGCCGTCTCCAGCTGGGCGATCACCTTCATGGCCTGGACCTTGGGCGCGCCGGTGATCGAGCCGGGCGGGAAGGCCGCGCGCAGCAGGTCGGCGCTGGTCAGGCCCGGGGCCAGCCGGCCGGTCACGGTGGAGACCAGGTGATGGACGTTGGCGAAGGTCTCGACGCGAAACAGCTCGGGCACCGCGACGCTGCCGGGCGGGCTGACCCGGGCCAGGTCGTTGCGCATCAGGTCGACGATCATCAGGTTCTCGGCCCGGTCCTTGGCGCTGGCCGACAGCTCGGCGATCAGCCGGGCGTCCTCGGCCTGGTCGGCGCCGCGCGGGCGGGTGCCCTTGATCGGCCGGGTCTCGATCGACAGGTCGCCGCCGGTGACCTTCAGGAACCGCTCGGGCGAGTTGGACACCAGGGCCCGGCCCGGCAGGCGCAGATAGGCCGAGAACGGCGCCGGGCTATCGGCGCGCAGGCGGGCGAACAGGTCGAACGGGTGGGCGCCGGCCGCCAGCCGCCCGGTCCAGGCGCGGGCGATGTTGGCCTGGAAGATCTCGCCGCCGACGATGCGCTCGACCACCTGGGCCACGGCGTCCTCGTAGGCTTCGCCGTCGCCGACCGCGAGGCCGTCGCACAGCACGCCCTCGTGCACCGGCGGCGCGGGGGCGTTCAGCCAGGCCAGGGCCGCCTCGGCCCGGGCGCGGGCGAAGCTCTGCGATCCGCCCCGGCCGACGGCCAGCACCCGGCGCTGCAGATGGTCGAAGGCCAGCAGGGCCGGATAGCGGGCGCAGGCCAGGTCGGGCCAGCCGGTGCGCGCCAGGTCCAGGTGCTCCACGCGGTCGCCCAGCTCGTAGGCGGCCAGGCCCACCACCCCGCCCTGGAACGGCGGACCGTCGGGGTCGGCGCCCTGGGGCGGCCCGATCAGCTCGGCCAGGGCGGCGAACGGGTCGCGCGCCTCTTCAGCCGTGACCGTCAGGGTCGCGTCCGGCTCGCGCAGCAGGTAGGACCACCGCCCCGCCTGGCCGCCCGAGATCAGGGCGCAGGCGAAGGGTTCGTCCCGCCACGGGGCCGCGGCCCAGACCGGGTCGCGCCAGGGGGCGCTGATGAGGACGACATGACGCATCGGCGGGTGATACCGCCGCCCGCTCCCCGACGCTACGCCTCGCGTTCGCCGCCCTTGACCATGAACAGCACGCAGAAGCCGGCCAGCAGCAGGGCCGCCACCGGCACGAAGCCGCCGACCTGGGTCTTGAACACCGCCGTGGCCAGGGCCACCAGCAGCGAGCCCAGCCACATGGTCGCCGTGCCCGACAGGGCGTAGAGGCCGAAGAAGGCCGCCGTCTTGTCGGGCGGGCACAGGCGGATCAGCAGGGTGCGGCTCGACGCGTACTGGGCGGTGACGAACACCGCGATCAGCAGGCCCAGGCCCAGATAGATCAGCTCGGGCACGGTGCGGAACAGCGGCCCGTTCCAGACCGGCGCGTGGGCGGCCGGGTCGTAGGCCCAGAAATAGAGGATCTTCTCGCGCCCCATGCCCAGGCTGCACAGCAGCACCGCCAGCGAGCCCGCGATCTCCAGCTGCACGGCCTTGCGCGGGCCCAGCACCTTGTCGAACCACGGGGCGATCAGGCCGCCGCCCACGCCGAAGATGCTGAGCGAGATGCCGTAGGCCAGCATCTCCAGCGCGCCCCAGTGCATCAGGCCGGCGGCCAGCAGGCCGCCGAAGACCAGCAGGGCGGTCATGCCGTCGTTGTAGAGCAGCCGCCCGCCCAGGAAGAGGGCGATGTCGCGGTGGCCCTTCAGGTTGGCGAAGATGTCGCGCAGCATGCCGATGCCGTCCCGCGCGCTGGCCATCCAGCCGCGGCCGGTGCGGGCCGCGTCGGGGGTCCACAGGAAGAAGGGGATCGCGCCCAGCAGCATCACCGCCGCCGCCAGCGGACCGGAAATCCGGCTGGGCTCGTTCTTGGCGGGGTCCAGGCCGAACAGCGGGGCGTGCGGCACGCCCGGCCAGTCCACCTGGCCCGGCAGCACCATGCCCCACAGCATGAAGACCAGCAGGGCCACCGACAGGCCGTTGGCCACGGCGTAGCCCAGGCCCGAGATCAGGGCGGCCCTCCCGGGCGCCGTCCCGGCGGCCCGGCCCAGCAGCGAATTGCTCAGCACGTCGGCCAGATTGTAGGCCACGCCCAGCACGATCAGCAGGCCGCTGGTCACCCACAGCGGCAGGCCGCCGGCGGGCATGGCCCACCACAGGGCGACCAGGGCGGGGACCATCACGGCGGTCGTCAGGCCCAGCATCGACTTGCGCGGCCCGTACTGCTCGATCATCGCCCCGATCAGCGGCGCGGTCAGGGCGGTCAGCAGGCCGTAGATGGTCGAGATGTTGGCCACCACTGCCTGGCCCTGGACCGGATCGCCGACCAGCACCCGCGAGAAGTAGGGCGAGAAGATGTAGATGGTGATCAGGATCACATAGGGGTCTCGCGCCCCCTGCTGCAGGATCCAGGCGAGCGCGCCGCGCGACAGGCCCGACTTCAGCGGGGCGACCGGCTCGCCTTCGCTGGGGACCGCCGCGGCGGCCGAGAACTCACTCATGCGGTTCCACCCTCGTCACAGGGCCGTCGTCTGACGCGGCGGCTTGGGGAGAGCGTGGCGGTTAAACGGGTGTTTGTCACGTCTGTTCGTGTTTCATCGGGCACGGCCGAAACTGGACCAGCGGAATGTCCGCTGAGGGTGGGGAGCGGACCTCGGAACCCCTCTCTCTTTGAGAGAGGGAGGGGCCCGCCGCGAAGCGGTGGGAGGGTGAGTGGTTTCACCGCCAGCCGGCAAACCCCAAGACGTTCAACCTCGTTTTCGAGGCGTCAAAGGAAGCACGCCACGCTACCCGTCGTGGATTTTGGCGAGCAATCGAAGGCCTGCTGAACAACCGTGCTTCATTCGGTGAGAGTGTAACCACTCACCCTCCCATGGCTTCGCCATGGGTCCCTCCCTCTCTCTAAGAGAGAGGGGTTCGGTGGGCGTTCTTCAACGTCCGCAACGGGTCGAAAGCCGCCTCCCCCCTACAGCAGAATACTCGCCCGCACCGCCTCGCGCCCCGCCGCGTCCAGGCCCACGGCCTGTTCCAGATAGCCGTCCAGCGAGCCGTGACGGGCCTTCATCTCGGCGATCGCCGTGGCCAGGTAGTCGGCCTCGACGCCCATGGCCGCGCGCATGGCCGCGTCGGTGGGGCGGCGGCCCAGCTCGGCTTCCAGGCGGTCGGCCAGCTGCGGTCCGCGCCGGGCGAAGCGCTCCTCGTTGTTGGTCAGCAGGTAGTCGTCGACGATGTCGTCGTCGCCCACCCCGGCCAGGTGGTGGGTCAGGGCGGCCAGCAGGCCCGTGCGGTCCTTGCCCGCCGCGCAATGGATCAGCACCGGGCCGCGCGCCGCGCCCAGGGCCTGGAAGTAGCGGCGGAACAGGTCCAGGTGCCGCTCGGCGAACGGGGCCCGGCGGTAGTACTCGACCAGGTAGCCGCGGATCGAGGCTTCCGACAGGTCGGACTCGCGCAGGAAGGCGTGCCAGGGGTCCTCGCCGGTGACGCCCAGGTCGTTGTCGATCACCTCGGCGGCGAAACCGTCCCAGCGCCGCGACGGATCGCGCTCGCGCTCGTTGGGCCGGCGCAGGTCGACGATGGTGCGGAGGTTCAGCCCGGCCATGGCGACGAGGTCGTCGTCGGTGGCCTCGGCCTGGTGGGCGGCGCGGAACAGCAGCCCCTTCTTCAGCCGGCCCTGGCCGGCGGCGTAGTCGCCGAAATCGCGGAAGTTCTCGACGCCTTGCAGGACGATGTGACGGGTCATGGCGCGCTTGTTAGCGCCCCAGGGTGACGAAAGCGAGACGGCCGTTACGGCGCGCCGTCACCCGCCGCGGGTGACCTCGACCGTGCGCCAGGCCGAGCGTGGATCGTGGGCGTAGGCGACCGAGCTCCAGCCGTCCTTTCGGGAGACATGCCAGCCGACGAACGGCCAGCCGGCCGGCTGGGTCAGGGTCCCCTGGTCGTCCGGCCGGCCCAGCGGCGCGCCCAGCACGATCTGGCCCGGAAGCGCGCCCGCCATGGCCCGGACGTCGTCCTGCTGGAAATAGACCCGGCACATCGACGTGCCGCCCGTGTCGCCGACCGCGATGAACGCCGGCCGGCCGCCCAGGGTCACCCGCTTGACCACCCGCCAGTCATCGGCGCCGTTCCCCCGCACCAGGGCGGGCACGGCGTCGCCGCGCACGGTCTCGCCGACCGAGCGGCGGGCCTCGCGCAGGATCGCGCGGGGCGAGGCCGGGGCGAAGCAGACGTCGCGCACGACGGCGACGGCGCTGGACCGCGTCACCTTGGGCGCGAGGTCGTCCATCCTGTCGGAGGCGAAGCCCGCCCCCACGAACATGACGGCGGCGACGGACAGGGCGAGGGAAAGGACGTATCGGGCCATGAACCGGAGGTTGTTCCGGCCCACCCTGGAAATCAAGAGGCTGGACCGTTCGGCCCCGGCCGCGCCACTCTGCCGCCATGACCGACCTGCACCGCTTCCAGAGCTTCGACGGCGTCTCCATCGGCTACCGCGTGCTGGGCGACCCGGCCGGCTGGCCGACCCTGATGCTGCACGGCTTCCTGGCCAGCGCCGAGACCAACTGGTTCCTGCCGGGGATCGCCGCCGCCGTGGCCGGTTCCCTCGCCAATGGCGGCCGACGGGTGATCGCCCCCGACCTGCGCGGCCACGGACGCTCGGACGCCCCGACCGATCCGGCCGCCTGGCCGCGCGACGTGCTGGCCCTGGACCAGGCGGCGCTGATCGCCCACCTGCATCTGAGGGACTACGACCTGGTCGGCTATTCGCTGGGGGCGCGGACGGCGGTGCGGATGCTGGTGCGCGGGGCGCGGCCCCGCAAGCTGGTCCTGGGCGGCATGGGCGACAGCGGGCTGATGGCGGCCGGGGCCCGGGCGGCGATGTTCGAGGACAGCATCCGCCACGGCGACGCGGCCAAGGACCCGCGCGCCGGCCGCCGGGTCCACGCGATGATGGCGGCGGGCGGACTGAAGCCCGAGGCCATGCTGGGCGTGCTGGCCTCGTTCGTGGCGACCTCGGCGGAAGAGATCGCGGCGATCGACGTGCCGACCCTGGTGGTGGCGGGGCAGCGCGACGACGACAACGGCTCGGTCGAAGGGCTGGCGGCGATGATGCCGGAGGCGCGCGGGGTCAGGGTTCCGGGGGATCACCTGAGCGCGGTGATGGAGCCGGCGCTGGCGGGGGTGATCACAAGCTTTCTGGAGGACAGCGGCGGCTAACACTTGCCCCCTACGGGTCGCTTCGCGACCGTCTTCCCCCGGAGGGGGAAGAGCGCTCCGCCCCCTGCGGGGGCGGACAGGCGGCGAAGCCGTCAGGTGGGGGCAAGTGGGTGAGCCACCTGCCCCCTTCATGATCACCTGAACGGCGGCTCGTCGAACGCCCGCAGTTTCCGCGAGTGCAGGTTCGGGCCTTCCTCCAGCAGCAGCTTGCAGGTCAGGATGCCGATCTGCAGGTGCTGGCTGATCGCCCGCTCGTAGAACGCGTTGGCCTGCCCCGGTAGCTTGATCTCGCCGTGCAGAGGCTTGTCCGACACGCACAGCAGCGTGCCGTACGGCACCCGGAAGCGGTAGCCCTGGGCGGCGATGGTGGCGCTTTCCATGTCGATGGCCACGGCCCGGCTCTGGTTGAAGCGCAGGGCCGAGAGGCTGTGGCGCAGTTCCCAGTTGCGGTCGTCGGTGGTGACCACCGTGCCGGTGCGCAGGCGCTTCTTCAGCTCGGGGCCGGTGTCGCCGCTGATGGCCTTGGACGCGTCGTAGAGGGCGCGCTGGACCTCGGCGATCGACGGCACCGGGATCTCGGGCGGCAGCACAGCGTCCAGCACGTGGTCGTCGCGCAGATAGGCGTGGGCCAGCACGTAGTCGCCGATGGTCTGGGTGTCGCGCAGGCCGCCGCAGTGGCCGATCATCAGCCAGGCCTGCGGGCGCAGCACGGCCAGGTGGTCGCAGATGGTCTTGGCGTTGGACGGGCCGACGCCGATGTTGACCAGGGTGATGCCCCGGCCGCCCGGGGCCATCAGGTGGTAGGCCGGCATCTGGTGCTTGCGCCAGGTCGACTCCGCCACCGCCAGTTCGGGATTGGCGGTGTTGGCGGTGATCATCAGCCCGCCCGAGCACGACAGCGCCTCATAGGGGCTGTCGGGCTGGCCCAGCTGCTCGATGCTCCAGCGCACGAACTCGTCCACATAGCGATGGTAGTTCGTGAACAGGATGAACTGCTGCACGTGCTCGGCCGGGGCGCCCGTGTAGTGCTTCAGGCGGGCCAGGGAGAAGTCGGTGCGCAGGCCGTCGAACAGGGCCAGCGGCCGGGCCTCCTCCATCGCCGGGTTCCAGACGCCGTCGGCGATCTCGTCGCCGATGAAGGCCAGGTCGGTGGTCGGGAAGAAGCGGGCGATGTCCTCGCTGCGGACGTCGGCCTGGTTCAGGTCGATGCTGGCGTCCAGCACGTAGGGATAGGGGATCTCCTGGCTGGAGCGGTCGATCTCGATCTCGACGTCGAAATCGTTGAGCAGCAGGGTCAGCTGCTCGACCAGGTAGTCCTTGAACTGCTCGGGCTTGGTGATGGTGGTGGCGTAGACGCCGGGCCGGCTGACGCGGGCGTACGACCGCGCCAGCTTGGGCGGCAGGGCCTCGGGGTCGTAGACCAGCCGAAGCTCGGGATAGGCGAACGTGCCGTCGAACCGCGTCTGCGGGTCGGGCCGGGTTCCATGTTCGAGATAGGCGCGAAGCGCGGTCCGCAGGGCGTCGACGGCGCGTTCGTATTCCTGATTGAGCCGCTCGACCGCGGCGATTGCTTTTTCTTGGTTTGACATGGCGCCCTATATCAGCGTTCCGCCGCCTTTTCCACCCAAGGCGCGACCGGACCCCCGTCGGAGGCTCCAAGGCATGGACGAAGCCCAATTCGTCGGCCACAAGGGGCGCAATGACCCGCACGGGGACGTGAGGAGAAAGGCTTCTCCCACGTCTTACCAAGACGCCTAGACCATACGGTCGAGCCCGCGCGCTCGACGGGGGAGCCCATGAATAGACGTTTCGCCTTCCTGATCATCGCCGCCATGGTCCTCGGGGTCCTGGTGGGCTGGGCCTGCAACCAGTACCTCGACGCCGCCCAGACCGCCGAGGCGGTCAAGTGGTTCAAGATGGGCACGGACCTGTTCCTGCGGCTGATCAAGATGATCATCGCCCCGCTGGTCTTCACCACCCTGGTGGCCGGCATCGCCCACATGGAGGACGCCGCCGCCGTCGGCCGGATCGGCGCCAAGACCATGGGCTGGTTCATCAGCGCCTCGGCCGTGTCGCTGCTGCTGGGCCTGCTGATGGTGCACCTGCTGCACCCCGGCGCGGGCCTGGTGCTGAACGAGATGACCGACGTGGCCGCCAAGGCCCCGGCCGCCTCGACCGAGACCTTCACCCTGCAGGGCTTCATCACCCACCTGGTGCCGGTGTCGATCTTCGACGCCCTGGCCAAGAACGAGATCCTGCAGATCGTGGTGTTCAGCGTGTTCGTCGGCACCGCCGTCGCCTCGCTGGACAACAAGGCCCCGCAGATCATGGAGCTGGCCGAGCAAGGCGCCCAGATCATGCTGAAGGTCACCGGCTTCGTGATGAAGCTGGCCCCGCTGGCCATCTTCTGCGCCCTGGCCTCGACCATCGCCGATCAGGGCATCTCGATGCTGGTCGTCTACGGCAAGTTCGTGGTCGGCTTCTACGCCACCATGGGCACGCTGTGGCTGCTGCTGTTCCTGGCCGCCCTGCTGGTGCTGGGCAAGCGCGCCCTGCCGCTGTTCGGCGCGATCCGCGACCCGGCCCTGCTGGCCTTCTCGACCGCCAGCTCGGAAGCCGCCTATCCGCGCATCCTGGACGCCCTGCCCAAGCTGGGCATCCGCCGCCGCATCGTCTCGTTCGTCCTGCCGCTGGGCTATTCGTTCAACCTCGACGGCTCGATGCTGTACTGCACCTTCGCCACGGTCTTCATCCTGCAGGCCCACGGCGTGCACCTGACGGTCCAGCAGCAGATCTTCATGCTGCTGCTGCTGATGGTGACCTCCAAGGGCATCGCCGGCGTGCCGCGCGCCTCGCTGGTGGTGATCATGGCCACCCTCACCTATTTCGGCCTGCCCGAGACCTGGATCGCCCTGGTGCTGGGCGTCGACCACCTGCTGGACATGGGCCGCAGCGCCACCAACGTCGTCGGCAATTCGGTGGCCGCCGCCGTAGTCGCCAAGTGGGAGGGCGAGCTGGACGATCCGGAGCCGGAACCCGGGCCCGCAAAGGCCTAGAACCCGTTAGCGTGGCAATTGACTTCGGGGGGGAGAGGACCAATCTCTCCCTCGAGGGACATTCGGTCAGGGAGACCGCCATGAACACCAAGACCATGATCCGGGCCGGCCTGCTGACGACGGTCCTGCTGGCGGCCGCCGCCCCGGCCCTCGCCGCCGACGAACCGGCCGCCAAGGCCCCCGCCGCCAAGCGCAGCTGCTTCTACATGTCCGAGTGGGACAACTGGTCCGCCCCGGACCGCGACACCCTCTACCTGAAGGTCCGCAACCGCGACGTCTACCAGGTGGACCTGTCGCACGGCACCAGCATGCTGACCTCGCCGGGCGTGCACCTGGTGTCGATCCAGCGCGGCGTCGACTCGGTCTGCAGCCCGCTGGACCTGGACCTGCGGGTCTCGGACGGCTGGGGCATGGCCATGCCGATCATGGCCAAGAGCATCACCAAGCTCACGCCCGAACAGATCGCCGCGATCCCGAAGAAGGACCGGCCGTAAGGCGTTCGCGGACGGGGACATGCACTTGTGCGTGTCCCCAGGCTTCGAGCGCTTGAGTGGGACACGCACAAGTGCATGTCCCCGGCTCGGAAACACACCCCTACTCCGCCGCCGCTTCCAGCAGCGCCACCACCATCGCATTGACCGGCGTGGCGATCCCATGCCGCGCGCCCAGGCGCACGATCACCCCGTTGCGGGCGTCCAGCTCCATGGGACGCCCGGCCGCGCGGTCGGCGTGCAGCGAATTGACCCCGTCGGCCGGGCCGGCGCGATAGCCTTCGACCACCGTATCGGGCAGTTCGTCCGGCAGGTCGGCGCCCTCGGCCCGGCCCACCGCCACGCATTCGCCCACCAGGGCCCGCATGATCCGGGCGATCGGTTCGCGCCGGGCCACGCCCGAGGGCTTGAGGGTCAGGGCGTTGACCGCCCCGGCGCAGTTGAGGGCCAGCTTCTTCCAGGCGGCGGTCTTGAAGTCCGGCGTCGTGGCCACCTGGATCGGCGTGTCGGCGAACAGCTCGACGAAAGCCTCGCCGTCGAATCCCTGCGGAACCAGGATCGAGCCGTCGCGGCGCTGGCGCACGCGGCCGGGGGCGCTGCGCTCGGCCGGGATGTCGACCACGGCCGGGGTGATCCGTTCGGCGGGCACGTACGGCGTGAAGCGCTCGACGTGCTCGACGCCGTTCTGCAGCACCGCCACGCGGGTCTCCGGCCCCACCAGCCGGGCCAGCCAGGCGCCGGTGGCCGCCGCGTCGTAGGTCTTGGTGGTGACGATGGCCCAGTCCACGGGCGAGGCCTGGTCCGGCGCGGTCAGCACGCGCGGCGTCGCCGTCAGCGTCCCGCCGGGCGTCTCCACCTCCAGCCGGTCGAAGGCCGTGCGGGCGCAGACCTCGACCGTCAGCTCCGGGTTCTGGACGAGCCAAGCCGCCACCGTGGCGCCCACCGCGCCGGGACCGATCACCGCAATCCGCATATCCGCACTCCAGACAAAGAAACGCCGCCCTCTCTCGAGGGCGGCGGCATGTTATCCCCGTTGTCCCTGCTCTTATTCTGCCGGCAGGGTGTTCTCAGAGCGCTTTTGCAGCATGGTGTCGAAGCTCGACCACACGCCGTCGGCGCCGTGCCATTGGCCCTGGGTCGCGGCCTTGGAATATTCCGTGGCCCGGGCCTCGAAGAAGTTGGCGTGCTCCACGCCCGACAGCAGCGACTGCAGCCAGGGCAGCGGGTTTTCCTTGATGCCGTAGACTTCCGGCAGGTGCAGCTGGCGCAGGCGCCAGTCGGCGATGAAGCGGATGTACTTCTTGATGTCGTCCGGGGTCATGCCCTGGATCTCGCCGGCCTCGAAGGCCAGGTCGATGAACTTGTCCTCCATGGTGACCACGGTCTTGCAGCAGTCGACGATGTCGTCGGCCACGGTCTTGGTCACGGCGCCGGTCTCGGCGTTGAAGGCGTGGTACAGCTTGATGATGCCTTCGCAGTGCAGGCTCTCGTCGCGGATCGACCACGACACGACCTGGCCCATGCCCTTCATCTTGTTGAAGCGCGGGAAGTTCATCAGCATGGCGAAGCTGGCGAACAGCTGCAGGCCTTCCGAGAAGCCGCCGAACATCGCCAGGGTGCGGCAGATGTCGGCGTTGGAATCGACGCCGAACTTCTGCATGTAGTCGTGCTTGTCGCGCATGGCCTCGTATTCCATGAACGCGCCGAACTCGCTTTCCGGCATGCCGATGGTCTCGAGGAGCAGGGCGTAGGCCGCGATATGGATGGTCTCCATATTGGCGAACGACGACAGCATCATCTTCACTTCGGTGGGTTTGAAGACCCGGCCGTAGCGTTCCATGTAGTTGTCGGCCACCTCGATGTCGGCCTGGGTGAAGAAGCGGAAGATCTGCGTCAGCAGGTTCCGTTCCTTGTCGTTCAGCTTGACGGCCCAGTCCTTGAGATCCTCGCCCAGCGGGATCTCCTCGGGCATCCAGTGCACCTGCTGCTGCTTTTTCCAGAACTCGTGGGCCCACGGATAGCGGAAGGGCTTATACGCGGCGGACGGAGTCAGGAGGCCGGGGGTGGTGATCAGCTTGGCGGACATCGAGGACGGCTCCTGGGCAGGCGGACGCGAATCGGACGGACGATTAGACTCTCTTGGTAGCGCAGTCGTCGGGATCATCTAGTGGCCACGACGTCGCAGCACACAACATGTTGTGGGCAGATTGGGTAACGAAAGATGAATCAAGCTTACACCATCTATGGCGCGCTTGGCTCGGGCTCCGTGCCCGTCGAAGCGACTTTGACGCTTCTGAGGCAGCCCTACGCGGTCGTCGAGGCGCCCACCTGGGAGGGCGCGGCCCAGCAGGCCAAGGTGGCGGAGGTCAATCCGCTGAAACAGATCCCGGCCCTGGTCACGCCCGAGGGCGAGACGATCACCGAAAGCGCCGCCATCCTGATCTGGCTGGCCGACCGCTTCCCGGAAGCGCGGCTGGCTCCCTCGCTCGATTCGCCCCTGCGCGGCCAGTTCCTGCGCTGGATGGTGTTCGTGCCGGCGGCGATCTACTCGCTGTTCTGGGTGCGCGACGATCCCTCGCGCCTGGCGGGACCGGACGCCGAGCTCGGCGCGCGGATCAAGGCCGCGACGGCCGACCGGATCGCCGAGTGCTGGGGGATGATGGAGAGCCAGCTCACGCCCGGGCGCTACCTGCTGGGCGACGAGCTGACGGTTCTGGACCTGTACGTCGCCGTGGTCAGCCGGTGGGGCGCGCGGCGCAAGCGGTTCTACGAGGTGGCGCCGCGGATGGCCGAGGTGGTGAAGCGGGTGGACGCCGATCCGAGGCTGGCGGCGTTCTGGGCGGAGCGGTTCCCGTTCGTCGACGGCTGGGAGAGCAACGGGGCGGCGGGGTGACAGCATAGGCCGGTCCCTCCCCCTTGCGGGGAGGGTGTCGGCGAAGCCGACGGGTGGGGGATCGGTGCAGGGTGCTGGACATAAGCTGACTTCAAGACTCAGCAGTCCCCCACCCGACCCTGGCTCCGCCAGGGCCACCCTCCCCACAAGGGGGAGAGACAGCCTGAAGGCTACGCCCCCAGCCCCTTCAACAAAAACCCCCGCACCTCGCGCGCCGTGGTCTCGCTCAGCTCGCCCAGCACCCCGCGCGCCTCCACCGGCAGGTGGGCCGCCGGGTCGCCGTCGGCTTCGAACACATAGTGCTCGAACAGGGCCCGCCACGCCTCGCGCTGCGGGATCGGCAGGTGTCGGACATTCTTGAGGGCGTGGACGAAGGCGTCGAACGGCGAGCCGGCCAGGGCGGGCGCCTGGCTCCACCAGTAGTTCACCAGCAGGTTCAGCGCACCGAGCGCCTGGACGTGGTGCCACCACATGGTCGGGATGTAGATCGCGTCGCTCGGCCCCAGCTCGGCGACCAGGGCGTGGTCCATCGCCTCGGCGAAGCGTGGGTATCGCTCAAGGTCGGGTTCTTCCAGCGACACCATGCTGATCGGCCGCCCGGCGGGGGTGAAGTCCAGCGGACCGATATAGAGATTGGCCACCTGGTCGGGCGGGAACAGGGTGAAACGCCGCCGCCCGCCCACCACGCAGGCGAGGTTGTCGGAAAAGTCGTGGTGGGTCTGGATCGTGGTGGCGTTGCCCAGCCACAGGCGCGGCGTGACCTCGGGACCCAGCAGGTCCAAGGCGTTCTCGCGCTCGAAGCCGGGCAACAGCGGCGGGATCGGGGTGGAGCCGACATAGAGGCACGGCGGCGCCGGATCGCCGGCCACGTTGAGCAGGCCGGCCAGCACCTCGCGCAGGGTTCCCTGCCAGGTTTCGAAGTTCAGGCCGCGCGCCGTGTCGTCATAGAAGAACCGCCCCCGGATCTCCGGCTGACCGATCAGGGCGGCCACCCGCGCGCCTCGGTCGAAGCCGGCCAGGTAGCGGGCCAGGCCCATGTCCGTGGCGGCGGCCCGCACCGCCGGCCAGTCGGCGACCAGGCCGCGCAGCACCACCGGGCGATGGGCCGCGACGACCTCGTCGGCGAACCGGGCGGCGTCGATGTGGGCGAGTTCTGGAACGGGACGCAACGGACGCATTGCACGGCTTCGACGCGGGAAAGGCGGCACGCTAGGGCGATGAGCGCATCGCTCGATTGCAGATTGTTTCCGCATGGAAACAACCTTGAGCGTCAGCGCCGTCTTCCGATCTGGACCCGCCCGGCCAAGCTGCTAACACCTCTCCCATGCTGACCGATCCCCTGTTCTACGCCGTCGCCATTCCCGCGGTGATCCTGCTGGGCCTGGCCAAGGGCGGGTTCGCCGGGATCGGGGTGGTGGCGGTGCCGCTGATGGCCCTGGTGGTCTCGCCGGTGCTGGCCGCCTCGATCACCCTGCCGATCCTGCTGGTCCAGGACGTGGTCAGCGTCTGGAGCTTCCGGAAGACCTGGGACAAGGGCCTGCTGATCCTGATGCTGCCCGCCGCGGCGGCGGGCATCTTCCTGGGCTGGCTGCTGGCGGCGCGAGTGTCGGTGGCGGCGGTCGAGCTGTCGATCGGCGTGATCTCCATCGCCTTCTCGCTGCAGCGCCTGTGGGCCGAGCGCGCGGTCAAGGCGGCGGAAGTGATCGAGGCCGGGCCGGCGCGGCCCTGGCTGGGCGCCCTGTGCGGGGCGATCGCCGGCTTCACCAGCCAGGTGGCCCACGCCGGCGGTCCGCCGTTCCAGATCTATGTCCTGCCCCGCCGCCTGCCGCGCGACGTGTTCATCGGCACCAGCGCCATCTTCTTCGCCGTGGTGAACTGGATGAAGGTGCCGGCCTATGTCGCCCTGGGTCAGTTCACGCCCCAGGTGCTGACCACGGCGGCCGTGCTGCTGCCCCTGGCCCTGGCCTCGACCTGGGCGGGCGTGTGGCTGGTGCGCCGCGTGCCGGCCGAGGGCTTCTACCGGGTGATCTACGCCCTGCTGATCGCCGTCGGGGCCAAGCTGGCCTGGGACGGGGCCCACGGCCTGATCGGCTAGGGGCGATCCCGGGGCCGCTCGTCGATCGTCCGGCGCTGGGTCACGCTATAGAGCCAGGCCAGGCTGGCCGCCGACACCGCCAGGCCCAGGCCCAGAGCGGTCCGCGTGGGGCCCAGCCACAGCCACGCCCCCAGCAGGCCGACAACGCAGACCGCGAAGCTGGCCAGCAGGGCGGCCGCGCCTTTCCAGTGGATCAGGTTTAGCGAATAGCCGTCGCCCAGATCCCGGATCGCGAACCAAGGTCGTCGGGTCATCAGGTCGCTCCGGCCGCTCGCCCCGACCCTAGCATGCGAACTCTGACGGAATCATCGCGGCCGGACGCGCCTGGCCCTTTCCTCGCCACGATGATCGGCGTTTATATGTCACCGATCGCGCGTAGAGTTGGGGCCATGACCGAGACGACCAGCATCATTCCCGTCACGGACGTCGCCCAGGTTCCGGCGGTCGCGCCCGCGACCCACTATCCGACGGCCGGCGCCAAGTGCGCCGACCTGGTGGTGCACCTGGCCGGCCTGGCCTGCGCCCTGCTGGGCGGCGGCATCCTGCTGGGCCTGGCCTTCGGCCTGGGCTCGCTGAGCCAGGTGGCGGCCATCGCCGTCTACACGGTGGGCCTGATCACCATGCTGTCGCTGTCGACCGCCTACAACTTCTCCAAGGCCCGCTGGCGGCCGCTGCTGCGCCGCTTCGACCACGCCGGCATCTTCGTGATGATCGCCGCCTCCTACACGCCCTTCACCACCCAGAACCTGCACGGCTGGTGGGCGATCGGCATGACCGCCGCCGTCTGGACGGTGGCCGGCGTCGGCGTGCTGGCCAAGCTGTTCCTGCCGGGGCTGGACAAGCGCTTCTGGGTCGGCCTGTACCTGGCCCTGGGCTGGCTGGTGCTGGTGGCCATCAAGCCGATGATCGCCGGCATGGGCTGGGTGGCCCTGCTGCTTTTGGCCATCGGCGGCGTGATCTATTCGACGGGTACGGTGTTCTACCTGATGAAGCGGCTGAAGTTCCGGCGGGCGATCTGGCACGGTCACGTGATCGGCGGCGCCGGCCTGCACTACGCCGCCGTGCTGGTCGGGGTGGTCCTGGCCTCGAGCGGACACCCCTGAGCCTGCCTTGAACACCCCCTCTGATCCCAAAAACGCCGTTTCGAACTTCTTCCGGGATCGCGCCGCCAACAGCCAGCGGGGCAAGCGCCTGCCGGCGCCCCTGACCCAGCCGGACAACCAGGTCGAGGCGCTCGGCTTCCCCGGCGTGCGGCTCAGCGTCGACGAGGCCGACGAGGCCCTGCGCAACGTCGCCGACCGCCTGGCCCCGGCCCGGCCGCTGCTGGGCCGCGACGACTTCAACATCCTGGCCCTGTCGGGCGGGGCGGCCGGCGGGGCGTTCGGGGCCGGCGCCCTGGTGGGCCTGAGCAAGGCCGGGACCCGTCCCCACTTCGCCATCGTCACCGGCGTCTCGACCGGGGCCCTGATCGCCCCCCTGGCCTTCCTCGGCCCCGACTGGGACGACCGCCTGACCGACGCCTATGTCGGCGGCCACGCGGCCGAGCTCCTGAGCCTCAAGCGCCTGGGTCCGACCCTGGGCCCCAGCCTGTTCCGCGGCGACTCCCTGGACGGGCTGGTCGCGCCGTTCATCGACCTGGAGATGATCGAGGCCGTGGCCCGCGAGCACGCCAAGGGCCGCCGCCTGCTGATCGCCACCACCAACCTGGACAGCCAGAAGGCCACGATCTGGGACATGGGGGCGATCGCCACCCAGGGCGGCGACGGGGCCGTGAAGCTGTTCCGCGACGTGCTGGTGGCCTCGGCCACCCTGCCCGGCCTGTTCCCGCCCAAGCTGATCGACGTCGAGGCGCCGGACGGCGAAGGCGGCATGGCCCGCTATCAGGAAATGCACGCCGACGGCGGCATCGCCGCGCCGCTGTTCCTGATGCCCGACGCCCTGCTGCGCTGGCGCGAGCTGGGCCAGCGCCTGCGGCGCGGGCGGGTCTATGTGATCTTCAACACCGTGCTGGATCCCGCGCCCCGCACCACCCAGCCGGGCGTGACCTCGATCATGGGGCGCAGTTTCGAGACCATGCTGCGGTTCTCGTACCGCCAGGCCCTGAGCGTCGCGGCCGGCTTCTGCGCCCGCCACAACCTGCCGCTCTGGTCGGCCTCGATCCCGACCAGCTTCGAGAACTTCAACATGATGAAGTTCGAGACGGCCCAGATGCGCCAGACCTTCGACGACGCCGAGGCCCTGGCGATCAGCGGCCGGCTGTGGTCCAGCGCCATCCCGGCGTCCGAGCCCCTGTGGCGGGGCCTGTTCAAGCGCCAGCCGACCGCGCGCGATCGGACGGTCAAGGATCCCATCCTCGTGCCTTCGGCCGACCTGACGCCGGCGGAGGATTCCGTGGCGAACAGGGCCCCCGACCTGGAAGAGCCTATTTCTTGAGGTAGCGGGCGCGCAGCTTGTCGACGTTCGGCGGCGTGGCGCGGAAGTCGGACGCCAGGCCCAGGCGGGCGTTGCACGACGGGCAGCGCACCGAGTCCGTGTCGGCCAGTTCGGCCGGCGGGTCGAAGCGCGTGCCGCAGGGCTTGCACTTGAACTCGCCGGTCGGCGGCGGCGCGGGGGCCGGCGGCGGCTCGGGCGCCATCACCACCACGCGCTTCTTCGCGTCCGGCCGCTGGATACGCTCCAACGGCGGCGGGCCGCCCGGAGCGGCGACGCCGCTCTTCAGGCTCAGGATCTTGCGGGGGCGAGGGGGCTCGCTGTCGCTCATGACGCTTGACGGCTCGGTGAAGGACTTGGGGCGGGAAGGATCGGCGCTAGCTGCATGATCTGGACCCGAAACTCAAGCGCCCAGCGCGCCAATCGCCGCCGACGGCCTACCAGTGCGGCTTCAGACTGAACGAGAAGGCCACCATTTCGTCCTTCTGGGTGGCCATGCCCATGATCTGGTCCTTGGCCCTGATCTTGCGGTGGACATAGCCGAACGAGGCCTGCATCGGGCCCTTGCGCCAGGCCACGCCGGCCTGGCCGTCGCCGACCAGCTTGCTGGAGGTGTCGGTGCTGACACCGGCTCCGCTCCAGTCGCCGTCGCCGCTGCGCAGCATGTTCATGCCCACGGCCTGGCCGCTGGCGGCGGCGAACAGGTACCAGCGGCCCTGCTGGCCGAACTCGCGGCCGTCCTGGACGCCCAGCGAATTGACGACCTTGTCGCCCATCTTCTTGCCGAACCGCACCGTGGCGCCCGCCTCGGCCGAGCCGCCGGCCCCGCCGAAGCCGAGGCCCGCGTGCGGGGTGACGTCCAGGGCGTACTTGCCGGCGTCCACCGAGACCGCCGCCGGCCAGCCGCGGGTGACGGTGACGTCGACGTCGCGGTCCTCGAAACTGTCCTCGTCGGGGCGGACCAGCGACAGGGGCCGGGTCCGGCTGGCCGAGGCGACGCTGGCCACGGAAACCCGCACAGAGTCGACGGCGTGCTCGCCCTCGCCGACCACGACGGCGTCGGAGCGGTAACTGACCGCGCCGCGGCCCGCATAGTAGCGGTTGGCGTCCAGCAGGGCCGCGTCGCCGTAGGCGCCGGCGGGCGAGAGGGCGAAGGTCGGATCGGTGGCGCGCTCGGTCCGGGCGGTGGGCGCCTCGGCGAAGCCGACGGCGGCGGGCCGGACGCTGCGGACGCCCAGATCGACCGGCGCGGCGGCGCGCATGTCGACGATGAAGCTGGGCGGGGTCTTGCGGGCGGTCTCGGACGACTTGGCGGGTTTGGACGGTTTCGCGGTCTCAGCCTGCGCGGCGATCGCCACGCAGCTGATGGTCACTCCCGCCACAAATGCCGTGCAAGCACGCATTCCGGTCCCCAGAACCCTTTCCCCACGAAGAGCCTAGCCCGAATTCGGCCGGCGTCCATGGGACAAAACCCCACGTCATCAACATTTCGCACTGGGGTATGGTTCCCGACGAAAAAACGGCGCCGCGGAAGCCGCGACGCCGTGTTTCTTCAAGGAATTCTTAAGGTTTGCCGTCGGCCGCCTATTGGCAGGCCAGGCATTCCTCGTAGTCGGTCTTGGCCGGGGCGTCGAAGCCGTTGGCGGGACCCGCCAGCGCCACGTCCGAACCGGCGTAGGCGGCCCGCTGAACCGACTTGGAGCGCAGGTAGTACAGCGACTTCACGCCGCGCTCCCAGGCCTGCCAGTGCAGCATGTGCAGGTCCCACTTATCGACGTCGCCGGGCAGGAAGATGTTGACCGACTGGCTCTGGCAGATCTCCGGCGTACGGTCGGCGGCCAGTTCGACCACCCAGCGCTGGTCCAGTTCGAAGGCGGTCTTGTAGACGTCCTTGTCGTCCTGGCTGAGGAAGTCCAGGTGCTGGACCGAGCCCTCGTTCTCCAGGATCGAGCCCCACACCGCGTCGGTGTTCTGGCCCTTCTCCTCGAGCAGCTTCTCCAGATAGGGGTTCTTCACCGCGAACGAGCCCGACAGGGTCTTGTGCGTGTAGATGTTGGCCGGGATCGGCTCGATGCCGGCCGAGGTGCCGCCGCAGATGATCGAGATCGAGGCGGTCGGGGCGATGGCCAGCTTGTGCGAGAAGCGCTCCTTGGAGCCGCGCTCGGCGGCGTCCGGGCACGGACCCTTCTCCTCGCCGATGGCGATCGACGCCTTGTCGGCCTCGCGGCGCAGGTGCTTGAACATCCGCATGTTCCAGCTCTTGGCCAGGGCGCTTTCGAACGGCACGTTCTGGCTTTGCAGGAAGCTGTGGAAGCCCATCAGGCCCAGGCCCACCGAGCGCTCGCGCATGGCGGCGTAGGCGGCGGTCGAGGCGGCGTCGGGCGCGCGGTCGATGAAATCCTGCAGGACGTTGTCGAGGAAGCGCATGACGTCCTCGATGAACGTCGGGTGGTCGCGCCACTCCAGGAAGGTCTCGGCGTTGACCGACGACAGGCAGCAGACGGCGGTCCGCTCCTGGCCCAGGTGGTCGGTGCCGGTGTGCAGCATGATCTCGCTGCACAGGTTCGACTGGCGAACCTTCAGGCCCAGCTCCTGCTGGTGCTTGGGCATGGCGCGGTTCACGGTGTCGGAGAAGATCAGGTAGGGCTCGCCGGTCTGCAGGCGCAGCTCCAGGACCTTCTGCCACAGGGCGCGGGCGTCGACCTCGCGCAGGACTTCGTTGGTCTTGGGCGAGCGCAGGCCGAACTTGTGGCCGTCACGCACCGCATGCATGAACTCGTCGGTGATGTTGATGCCGTGGTGCAGGTTCAGGGACTTGCGGTTGAAGTCGCCCGACGGCTTGCGGATCTCGAGGAACTCCTCGATCTCCGGGTGGTGGATGTCCAGATAGACGGCGGCCGAGCCGCGACGCAGGCTGCCTTGGCTGATGGCCAGGGTCAGCGAGTCCATCACGCGGATGAAGGGGATGATGCCCGAGGTCTGGCCCTGGCCCTTGACCTTCTCGCCGATCGACCGGACGCCGCCCCAGTAGGTGCCGATGCCGCCGCCGTTGGCCGCCAGCCAGACGTTCTCGTTCCAGACGCCCAGGATGCCGTCCAGGCTGTCGTTGACCGCGTTCAGGAAGCAGCTGATCGGCAGGCCGCGCTCGGCGCCGCCGTTCGACAGCACGGGCGTGGCCGGCATGAACCACAGCCTGCTCATGTAGTCGTAGACGCGCTGGGCGTGCTCGGCGTCGTCGGCGAAGGCCGTCGAGACGCGCGCGAACATGTCCTGGTACGACTCGCCCGGCAGCAGGTAGCGGTCCTCCAGCGTGGTCTTGCCGAAGTCGGTCAGCAGGGCGTCGCGCGAGCGGTCGACCTCGACCTTGCGCACCAGCGCCAGCTTGGGGCGTTCGCGCATCTCCGAGGCCGGGCGCGCTGCGGACGAAATCTTGGTCGCTTCACTAGCCGACATGAGCAAAACCCGTTGAATGACGTGCGTTTTCCGGAAGCGTCAGCTTCACTGGAACTCGCTACATATTGTGGGCCTCGAGCCCCCTGAACCCATATATGGGGCCACAGAGACCTCATCTTCGTCAACGGGAAGTAACGCTCTTCAGGCGAGTTTTTCGTTAACAACTCACTAACGCCCCAAGGTTCCTGGGGTCTATCAAGGGGTTGCACCGCAAAGAAAGTTTGGCCCGATTTTTGCGTCACGGCGTTCGCCCAAACGCTCCGCCACCGGAGGGCCGGGGCGTCTCGATTCCAGATTCGAGGAAAGGGGCGCGCGGGAAAAAAGCTGGGGGCCGAAAGGGGACCGATCCGCCTTGCGTTCGCGCCGCCCCGGTCGCCAAATGGCCAGGCTTGAACCGAGGGGACCATCGCCATGCGCCGCGCCCTGCCCGCCCTGCTGCTGGCGGCCCTGCTGGCCGCCCCGGTCGTCGCCGCCGCCGCCAAGGCCCGCGACATCGGTCGCCACAGCACCCTGGCCCAGGTCGACGCGGCGATCCGCAAGGTCGCGCCGGTCGGCGGCGACGTCGATCCGGCCCTGGCCTATCTGCGGGCCAATCATGTCGAGCACAGCGACACCCCCAGGACGCGGACCGTCTACGCCATCGTCCGGAACATCCGGGGCGGATCGATCCTGTCGCTGGTCGAGAAGTCGGCCTCGATCCGCATCCTGTACGACGAGCAGCGGCACGTGACCGAGGTCGACGTCCACGCCGACTACACCAGCCTCTGAGGCGGGACCTGGGCCCGGCGCACGGCACCGCCCCCTCCGTCACGCCGCGTATCCGCGGCGCGCCGCCTCCCCCGCTGCGCGGGTGAGGACGCAAAAGAAAAGGGCCCGGCCTTTCGGCCGAGCCCTCAACTTCAGTACCGGATCGCGATCTTAGAAGTTGATCGAGATCGTGGAACGGCGGTTCAGCGGTTCCTTCACACCGTCGCCGGTGGCGACGGCCGGGGCGCTTTCACCCTTCCAGTCAACGGCCAGGGTGTCGGCGGCGACACCGGCGCCGACCAGGGCGTCAGCCACGGCCTTCGCACGACGCTCCGAGAGCTTGGCGTTGTACTTCGGCGAGCCCGAGGTGTCGGTGTGACCGACGACCACCAGCTTGGTCGCGTGACCGTCCGTGGCGTACTTCGCGGCTTCCGAAACCACCGACTGGGCTTCCGGCGTCAGCACGTACTGATCGAACGGGAAGTAGACGATGAACTCGCGAGCCTCATACGCCGGCGGAGGCGGCGGGGGAGGCGGCGGGGGCGGAGGCGGCGGCGGCGGGGGAGGCGGCGGCGGCGGCGGGGGAGGCGGCGGCGGCGGCGGCGAAGCGAAGGAGTAGCGCAGACCCACGGTCAGCGATTGGTCCTTGTACTCGCCGGCGAAGGCGCCGGGTTGGATCGCGCTGCTGCCGACCGACTGCCAGCCGTGCTCTTCCGTGGCGAACCAGCGGTAGGTCACGTCGACCTTCAGCTTGTCGGTCGCCTTGATCGAGGCGCCGGCGATGGCTTGCCAGGCGATGGCGATGTCGTCGTCATCGACGGTCAGGTTCTGGATGGCCGGGTTCGAGGCGGTGATCGGGCCCACGCCGCTGAACTGACCCAGGGCGCTGACGTCCAGGCGGTTGATGCCGAGACCGGCGCCGATGTACGGGTTGATCCACGAGTCCGGCGCGAAATCGTACAGGACGTTGACCATCAGCGACCACGAGTCGATCGAGCCCGAGGGGCTGCCGCAGGTCGGCGAAGCGGCCGAGCGGGTCACGCCGGGGGTGCAGAGGCCGATCGGCTGTTGACGGACCGGGTTGCCGCGAACCGAGGTCAGATCGCCGGGGCGATAGCCGCCTTCCAGTTCAGCGCGCCAGTTCGGGTTGAACTGGTAGCCCAGGCGGACGAAGCCGGCCCAGTCGTCGTCCGTCGACCAGGTCCAGTGCGCGTGGGCGCCGTCCCGCAGGTTCAGGTCCGATTCGGTGGAGATGCCCTCGGGCCAGTGGTAGCCGAGGTCGACCGCGCCGTACCAGCCGGTCTCTTGGGCCGAAGCGGCGCCAGCGGCGAACACCGCGGCCAGAGCCACTCCCGCCAGGAGTTGGAGTTTCATATCAAGAGCCCTCTATTGCCCTGCAACGGCCGAGACCGACCGAGCATTGTTATACCAAGGCGCACGATCCGCGAAAGTGTCAGCAGAGCAACACCCGTCCGCTTTCGAGCGCCCTTTAGAGATGACGCCGCGAAAACGTGCCGCCCCCACGAAATCAACTTCCGAGCGTATCCGCTGACTGTCTCGGAAAAAGCGCCAGCATAATATCGGTTCGCACGTGAATCCGCGCAGCGCAAGGCCTTGAGCACGTTTTGGACCTCGCGGCCGCGTAAAATCGTCGCAGCCGTGCACGAACTCCACAGTTCCCGCACACGGGCGCCGGGTACCTCAGTCGAGGGTGCGCCGATAACGCGACATGGCCGCCGCGGCGATCGCCACGACAAATACCGCCAAGGCGACAAGACTAGTCCACAGGTCGTGAACATCCAGTCCTTTAAGTAATGAGCCGCGCACCACCCGCAGGAAATGGGTCACGGGAATCACGGTCCCCAGCACCTGGGCCCAGCCCGGCATGCCCCGGAACGGGAACATGAAGCCCGACAGCAGGATCGAGGGCAGGATGTAGAAGAACGACATCTGCACGGCCTGCAGCTGGTTGCGGGCCACGGTCGAGATCAGGAAGCCCAGCGACAGCGAGCCCAGGATGAACAGCACCACGCCCAGGGCCAGGGCGTCCCAGCCGCCGCTCATGGGCACCGAGAACAGCACCCGCGCCAGCACCAGGATGACCACCGTCTGGATCAGCCCGACCACGACATAGGGCGACAGCTTGCCGATCATCACCTCGATCGGCCGGGCCGGGGTGGCCAGCAGGCTCTCCATGGTGCCGCGCTCGTATTCGCGGGTCATGCCCAGCGAGGTCATCATCACCAGGGTCATCGACAGCACCACGCCCAGCAGGCCGGGCACGATGTTGTAGGCGGTGATGGCCTCGGGATTGTAGCGCCGGTGGATCACCACCTCGAACGGGTCCTCCCCCGTCTTGGCGGCGGCGCCGACCAGGTCGCGGGAAAGCGCCGTACGCGGAAGGTTGGCCAGGGCGGCGATCGCCCCGCCGGTGGCCCCGGGATCGGAGGCGTCGGCCTCGACCAGGATCTGGGCGTCGTCGCCGCGCACCACGCGGCGGGTGAAGTCCGCGGGGATGGTCAGGGCGAACTGCACCTCGCCCCGGGCGATGGCCCGGTCCAGCTCCTCGGGCGAGGCGGCCTCGTGGACGATCTTGAAATAGCCGTTGTGCGCCAGGGCCGAGAGGGCCGAGCGCGCCATCGGCCCGTGGTCCTGCACCAGCACGGCCGTGGGCAGGTCGCGCGGGTCGCTGTTGATGGCGTAGCCGAACAGCAGCAGCTGGACGATCGGCATGACCAGGATCATCGCATAGGTCAGCCGGTCGCGGGTGAGCTGGATGAACTCCTTGGTCAGCACCGCCAGGATGCGGCTGGCGGACAGGCCCCGGCCTGGAGCCCCCGGATCGGACGACCGGGCGGTCATTGAAAGTTGTCCCGCGAGGCGGCCATCAGCTGGATGAACACGTCCTCCAGGGTGGGCGAGACCTCGCTCCAGGTGAACGGCGGCTTGCGGTAGGGGGCGATGGCGGCCTCCAGCGCCGCGCGGTCCCGCCCGCTGACGTGCAGGGCGGCCCCGAACGGCGCGGCCATGGCCACGCCCGGCGCCTTGGACAGCTCGCGGCCCAGGCGGTCGGCGCCGGCCCCCTCGGCGCGGAAGGTGACCAGGCCCGACTGGCCGATCACCTCATCGAGGGTCCCGCGCGCCATCAGCTTGCCGTAGGCGATGTAGGCGATGTCGTGGCAGCGCTCGGCCTCGTCCATGTAGTGGGTCGAGACCATGACGGTCAGGCCCTCGGCCGACAGGGCGTGGATCTCGTCCCAGAACTCGCGCCGCGCCTGGGGGTCGACGCCGGCCGTGGGTTCGTCCAGCAGCAGCAGGCGCGGCTCGTGCAGCACGCAGGCGGCCAGGGCCAGGCGCTGCTTCCAGCCGCCGGAGAGGCTGCCGGCCAGCTGCTTCTGGCGGTTGGCCAGGCCCAGCCGCTCCAGCGCCTCGTCCACCCGCGCCCGCCGCCGGTCCAGGCCGTAGATGCGGGCGGTGAAGTCCAGGTTCTCGCGGATCGACAGGTCCTCGTAGAGCGAGAACTTCTGGGTCATGTAGCCGGTCTGGCGCTTGATCTCGTCGGCGTGGCGACGGAAGTCCAAGCCCAGCACCGTGCCCTCGCCCGCGTCGGGGGTCAGCAGGCCGCACAGCATGCGCAGGGTGGTGGTCTTGCCCGAGCCGTTGGGGCCCAGGAAGCCGGTGATCTTGCCCGCCCCGACCTGGATGGTCAGGTCCTGGACCACGTGCTTGTCGCCGTACGACTTGTCCAGCCCGCGCACGTCGACGGCCAGGTCGCCGGCCGCCTCCACGACAGGCTTGGCGGCGGCGCTCACTTGCCCGCGCCCTTGAGCGGCACGACGTCGACCGGCAGGCCGGGCGGCAGGTCGGTCGGACGGTCCGGCAGGGCCTCGACCAGGAAGACCAGCCGGTCGCGGGCGTCGCGGCTGTAGATCACCGGCGGGGTGAATTCGGCCCGGGGGCTGACGAAATTGATCCGGGCCTGGAGGCCGCTCTTGCAGCCGTCGCATTCGAAGGCGATCCGGGTCCCGGGCCGGTAGAGCGCGACCTCGGCCTGGGGCACGTAGAACCGCAGCCGCACCCGGTCGTCGGCCAGCAGGGCCACCACCGGCTGGTTGGCCGCCACCCATTCGCCGGGCTGGTAGAAGACGTCCTGCACCCGGGCCGCGGTCGGGGCGCGGGGGCTGATCTGGTCGAGGCGGTCCTGGGCCAGGACCAGCTGGTCGCGGGCCGCGGCGGCCTGGCTGCGGGCGGCGCGGACGGCGTCGGGCCGCGCGCCCAGGGTCCCGACCTCGCGCTGGCGCTCCACCGTGCGGACATTGGCCTGGGCGGTGCGGAGCGTCGCCCTGGCTTGGTCGAGGCGGGCCTGGGCGTAGAAGCCCTTGGCCGCGAGCGGCGCCACGCGGTCGTAGTCGGCCTGGGCCTGGGCCAGCTGGGCGGCGGCGGCGGCGCGCTGGGCGTCGTAGACCGCCAGCTCGGCCGGCCGCTGGCCCTTCTCGGCGTCCTGGGCCTGGCTCTCGGCGGCGGACGCCTGCGAGGCGGCCTGGTCGCGGGCGGCGACCAGCTGGGCGGCGTCCAGGGCGAACAGCGGCTGGCCGGCGGCCACCCGCTGGCCGCGCTGGACCGACACCGTGCTGACCGGCCCGGCCGCCGAGGCCCCGACATAAAGCGTCTCGCCCTCGACATAGCCCGACAGCCGCCGGGGATGGGCCGTGCCCGGTCCCCACAGCCGCCAGGCGACGAACCCGACCAGCCCGACCGCGACGACGGCCAGGACGATGCGAACCTGAGGCTTCATGCGCGCCCCTCCCCCGTTTCGACCAGCATGCCCTTCAGGACGGTGTCGGCGTGCTGGGCCAGCAGGGCCTTCAGGTCGATCGACTTGACCCCGACCGGCTCGAACACCTCGCGCCACAGCACGCCCAGAAGCAGCGGCCCGGCCAGGCTGAACACGTAGAGCTGGGGATCGCCGGGCTTGACCTCGCCCCGTTCCTGGGCGGCGGCCACGGCCCCGCCGACGGCGCCCAGCATCACCGACACCACGTCCTCGTGCCAGACCTTGGCCAGCTCCGGGAAGTTCCGCGACTCGCCGATCACCATCTTGGCCACCGCGCCCAGCCGTCCTTCGGTCAGCACCTCGGCGACGCGGGCGAAGACCAGGCGGATCAGGTGGTCGAACGGCATCTGGCTCTGGCCGACGAAACCGGCCACGGCCTCCAGGTTCGGGGCGATCGTCTCGCGCACCACCGCCCGGAACAGGTCCTGCTTGGTCTCGAAATAGAGATAGAGCGCGCCCTTGGAGACCCCCGCCCGGGCGGCGATGTCGTCCAGCCGCGCGGCGGCGAAGCCCTTCTCGGCGAACACGGCCAGGGCCGCGGCGATGATCTCGCCGGGCCGGGCCTCGCTGCGTCGTCGCCACTTGGGTTGGCCGGGCTGCATGGGCGGTCTCGATATATAACTGACCCGTCAGTTATATATGAAAGCGGGACGCCTCACAACCGTTCCCCCAGACGCTCGAAAAGCCGCGCGGTCAGGGCCGGCCGGGCCGCGTCCGTGGCGCAGGCCGCCACCGGGGCCAGGACGCCGATCTCGCTGGTCGCCAGGAAGGCCGCGTCGCTGGCGTCGCCGCACGCCCAGTCGTAGATCGCGCCCAGATAGTTGGAGTAGATCGCCCGCCCCAGCCGGTCCGGATCGACGGCGCTCGACACCTGGCCGGCGGCCTGGGCCTGGACCATGGCCAGGACGGCGATCTCGGCCGCGTCGCGCCCCAGATGCGTGCCCTCGAACAGCACGCGGGGGATGCGGACCAGGACCTGGCGGTAGAGCCGGGCGTCGTCGACATACATCCGCGCCGAGACCCGCCCGGCCTCCAGCGCCAGGTCGACGCCGGTGGCGACCGTGCCCGACAGCGCCGCCTCCACCTTGTCCAGCGCCACGTTCATGACGGCCAGGGCGATCGCGTCCAGCCCGCCGATCAGGTTGTAGATGGTCTGGGGCGAGACCTCGGCCGCGGCGGCGATCTGGCTCAGCGGAACCTTGTCGATCCCGTGCTCGCGCCACAGGTCGCAGGCGGCGGCGATGATCTTGGCGCAGCGGCGCGCCTTGCCCCGCGCGCGCAGGGCGAGGCCCAGATGTGGATTGGGGCCCAAATGTGGATTGGGTTCCATTTTCATTGCCGTGGCCATTTTTGGATTGTATTCCAATTTTCAACAAACGGAACCATACGGCGGTCCCTGGGACCCCGATTTCGGGAAGCACGTCCTTGGGCATCTTCGACACCCACGCCGGCCTGGCCGCCCGCTACCAGGCCGCGCGCGCCGCCGGCCGCATGCCCACGGGCGTGGTGATGGAGCGGCTGCTGTCGGCCAGCGAGGCGATCATCGACGGCCGTCGGGTGGTCACGGCCGGCACGCACAACTATCTGGGCCTGGCCTTCGACGAGGCCTGCATCGAGGCCGCGGTCGCGGCGGTGCGGCGCGAGGGCACGGGCACCTGCGGCTCGCGGATCGCCAACGGCTCGTTCTCGGACCACGTCGCCCTGGAGCGCGAGCTGGCGGCCTTCCACGGCATGCGCCACGCCATGATCTTCTCGACCGGCTACCAGGCCAACCTCGGGGTCATCTCGACCCTGGTCGGCGCGGGCGACTTCCTGCTGCTGGACGCCGACAGCCACGCCTCGATCTACGACGCCTGCAAGCAGACCCAGGCCGGCGCCATCCGCTTCAAGCACAACGACCCGGCCAGCCTGGACGCCCGCCTGCGCCGCCTGGCCGGCGAGCCGGGCTTCAAGCTGGTGGTGGTCGAGGGCATCTATTCGATGCTGGGCGACATCGCGCCCCTGAAGGCGATCGTCGAGGTCTGCCGCAAGCACGGCGCCTACCTGCTGGTGGACGAGGCCCATTCGATGGGCGTGCTGGGCGCGCGCGGCTGCGGCCTGGCCGAACGGGAGGGCGTGCTGGACCAGGTCGACTTCGTCGTCGGCACCTTCTCCAAGAGCCTGGGCGCCGTCGGCGGCTACTGCGTCTCCAACCACGAGCAGTTCGAGATCCTGCGGCTGGCCTGCCGGCCCTACATGTTCACCGCCTCGCTGCCGCCGGCCACGGTCGCCTCGACCCGCGCCGCCCTGGCGGCGGTCCAGGCGCGGCCGGAGCTGCGCGAGAAGCTGTGGAGCAACATCCACCGCTTCCACGACGCGCTGAGCGCCGCCGGCTTCCAGCTGGGCGCCGCGCCCAGCCCCATCGTCGCCGTGCGCCTGGAGTCCGAGGCCGCGACCCTGTCGATGTGGCGCGCCCTGCTCGACGCCGGCTACTACGTGAACATCGGCCTGCCGCCCGCCACGCCGTCGGGCGAGAGCCTGCTGCGCTGCGCGATCTCGGCCGGCCATTCGCCCGCCCAGATCGACGGCCTGAGCGCGCGCCTGATCAGCCTGGCCCAGGCCCACGGCGTCCTGCCCAACGCTCGACCGAGGGTGGCGCTTGGTCTAGCTTGACCTTATGCGCGCCTTCCCGATCTTCGCCGCCGCCCTGGCCAGTTTCGCCTTCGTCGGCCCCGCCTCGGCCCGGGACGACGGCGAAGCCGCCCGCTGCGCCGGCTACGCCGCGCGGTTGGACGGGTCGCTGGGCGAGCGGTCCGGCGTCGCGGCCTACCGCGCCTGGGCGCTCTTCCTGGACGGCTACAATCCGATCCCGTTCAGCCCCGCCGCCGTCTCCGACGAAGTGGCCCGCCGATGCGGCGACGCGGCCGAGAGGCCCCGCGCCTTGATGTTCCTACAGCATTTCCTGGCGGCGACCGGCGACCTCGACGCCGCCGAGGCGATCGCGCGCGAAGCGTTGGCGACCGCGCCGTCCAAAGGGTCGCGCAAGACCCTGGCGCGCCTGCGCCTTCGTCGTGGCGACGAGGCCGGGGCCCTGGCCCTGGTCCGTCCGGACGCCCGGCCCGGGTTCGCGGACCAGCGCATCCTGGCCGAGCTCTACGATGACCTCGGCCGCGAGCTCGGAGGCGACGCCGATCAGCGGGCGACCCTGCCGTTGCTGGCCAAGGGCGAGGCGTACTGGCGCGCGGTGGCGGCCGCCGATCCCAGTCGGGAAAGCCAGATGGGCCTGGCGCGGATCATCAGCCAGCAGGGCTATCCGCTGGAACGCCTGGGGCAGGCCCGCGCCGCCGCGGACGCCTACGGCCGCGCGGCCGTGATCGTCGAGGCGCTGCGCGCCCGTCCGCTCGACCGCTTCGACGAACAGTCCTTGAGCGCGGCGTTGATGACCCTCTACGTCTCGCGGGCGCGCGCCCTCGCGGACGCGGGCGATCGGGCCGGAACGACGGACGCCGCGACCAAGGCTTCCGCCCTGATCGACGGCGAGGTCTTCGCCCCGCCGGGCAGCGGCCTGGACGGGCAGATCGCGACGGGTCGCTGGGCCGGCGATCCGACGGCGGGCTCCACGGCCGACGCCTTCCGCCAGATCGGCGCGAATCTGGTCAAGGTCGGCGCGCCGGACGCGGCCCTGCCCTTCCTGCGCTTCGTCGCCGACTTCCGGGCCCAGGCCGCCCGGGCGGAGGGCCGCCCCTATGGAGGCCGCGACCTGGTCCGGGTGGCCGAGGCCCAACGGCTGGCGGGCCGACCGGCCGAGGCCATGGCGACCCTCGAAGGCGCGTTGCCCCTGCTGCGCGCGCCCGGGCCCGACCTCATGCCCGGCGTCGGTCAGATCTTCGTCGCCGAAGGCTTGCTGGAGAAGGGCCTGGCCCTCGACGCCCTGGGCCGCGGAGCCGAGGCCTGCGCCGCCTTCCGCGAGGCCCGCGTCACCTTCAGCCCGGAGCCGACCCATTATCCGATGTCGGGCCCGCTGCTGACCCAGCTGGACGAGGCCGTGGCCCGGCCGGCCTGCGCCAAGCCGCTCTAGCTAGCTCCGCCCCGCGTCGCGCAGCCGCTTGCGGCGGCCGCCCAGGGCGTCCGGGCGGTTCAGCACCTTGCGGTATTCGTCGCGGCGCTCGTGGATCGAGGCGATGACCAGGCCCATGGGCACGCCGATGTCGACCAGCACGGCTTCGGACAGCTGGAGCGAGGCCTCGATGGTCTCGGGCACGGCGTCGGTGGCGCCCAGCTCGTAGAGGCGGGCGGCGTGGCGGGCGTCGCGGGCCCGGGCGACGATGGTCAGGTCGGGGCGATGGCCGCGCGCGGCGGCCACCACCGCCTCGGCCGCTTCCGGCGAATCCATGGTCACCACCACGGCCCGAGCGTAGTCCAGGCCGCAGCGCTCCAGCAGCTCGACCCGCGAGGCGTCGCCGAAATAGACGCGGTGGCCGTTGCGGCGGCCCTGCTGGACGAAGCCGGGATCGCGGTCGATGGCGATCCAGGGCAGGTCGTGGCGGTCCAGCATGTCGCCCACCAGGCGGCCGACGCGGCCGTAGCCCACCACCAGCACCCGGCCCTCGGGCTCCTCGCCCTGGTGCTCGGGGACCTCGGGCGCCTCGCTGACCGGGGCCGCCGCGCGCTTGGCCAGGCGGCCGCCGATCCCCGCCAGCAGCGGGATCAGGAACATGGTCAGGGTGGCGGCCACCAGCACGGCCTGGCCGACCTGGTCGGAGACCACGCTGGCGCCCATGGCGTTGTCCAGGATCACGAAGGCGAACTCGCCGCCGGCCGCCAGGGTCAGGGCCGCCTCGATCGCCGCGCGGCTGGACAGGCCCATCAGCCGGCCCAGCCCCATGACCATCACGCCCTTGACCCCGATCAGCCCGGCGGCGACGGCCAGCACGAAGACCGGCGAGGCGACCAGCAGCGACAGGTCCAGGCGGATGCCCAGCGACACGAAGAACAGGCTGAGCAGAAGGCCCTTGAACGGCTCGATCTTGACCTCGACCTCGTGGCGGTACTCGGTCTCGGCCAGCAGGATGCCGGCCACGAAGGCGCCCAGGGCCATCGACAGGCCCGACAGCGACGCCACCAGCCCCGCCCCGATGATCACCAGCAGGCAGGCTGCCATGAACATCTCTTCGCTCTTGGCCTTGGCGACCGAGCGCATCATCGGCCGCAGGGCCAGGCGGCCGAACAGCACGATCACCCCCAGGCCGATCGCCGCCGGGCCCAGGGCCAGCAGGTCGCCCAGGCTCAGCGCGCCGTCGCCCCGGCCCAGCACGGCCAGGGTGATCAGGATCGGGGCCACCGCCAGGTCCTGGAACAGCAGCACCGAGAAGGTCGCCCGTCCGCCCTCGGAATGCAGGCGCTTGCGCTCGACCAGCACCGGCACGGCGATGGCGGTGGACGACAGGGTCAGGGCCGCCCCGATGGCGAGGGCGGCCACCGGCTGCTGGCCCAGGGCCATGGCGATGCCGCCCAGGGCCAGGGAGCAGCCGATCATCTGCAGGGCGCCCAGGCCGAAGACCAGCTTGCGCATCAGCCGCAGCCGCTCCCACGACAGCTCCAGCCCGATCATGAACAGCAGGAACACCACCCCGAACTCGGCCAGCTGGCCGATCTCCTGCGGGTTGTCGACGGTGACGTAGTCCAGCCACGGGAAGCTGTGGCTCAGGGCCCCCAGGCCGAACGGCCCCAGGATGACCCCGGCGATCAGGAAGCCCAGGATGGGGTTCAGCTTCAGCCGCTTGAACAGCGGCGCGACGATGCCCGCCGTGGCCAGGAACAGCACCAGGTCCTTGTAGTCCGCCGGCGACATCGCGTGGTTCACGTGGTGGGGCCCCCTCTTGGTCGGTTCCTAGCTGGCGAGTTTCAGTCTGACGCCCGCGCCGGCGTCATCGGGCGGGATCAGCGCGACGCCGCCGGTTTCCAGCGCGTCGATCAGCAGGCGTTCGGTGCTATGGTGCAGGGCGTGGCGCTCGGTCTCGAAGTCCTTGACCGTGCTGCGCGAGACGCCGGCCCGGTCGGCCAGGTCGCCCTGCGACCAGCCCAGCAGGCCGCGCGCGCCGCGGCATTGGGCCGGCAGGAGAATTTTTGCGTGGGGCATCTGGCGCTCCCGGGCTTAGTCACCCATATTGGTTGAGTACGCCCGAAAATGTTGACCGTCAAGGAGCGCCTTTGCACCATACGTCCCTGATCGCCACCATCGTCGCCGGCCTGGGCCTCGCCTTCGTGTTCGGCGCCATCGCCAACCGCTTCAAGCTGCCCGTGCTGGTCGGCTACCTGGTGGCGGGCGTCGTCGTCGGACCGTTCACCCCCGGCTACGTGGCCGACACCGAGCTGGCGCCGCAGCTGGCCGAGATCGGGGTGATCCTGCTGATGTTCGGCGTGGGACTGCACTTCTCGGTCAAGGACCTCTTGGCGGTGCGCAAGATCGCCATCCCCGGCGCCGTGGTCCAGATCCTGGCGGCCACCCTGATGGGCGTCGGCCTGGCCCACCTGCTGGGCTGGACCCTGGGGGCGGGGATCGTCTTCGGCCTGGCCCTGTCGGTGGCCTCGACCGTGGTGCTGCTGCGCGCCCTGCAGGAGCGGCGGCTGATCGAGACCGACCGCGGTCGCATCGCCGTCGGCTGGCTGATCGTCGAGGACCTGGCCATGGTGCTGGCCCTGGTGCTGCTGCCGGCCCTGTCGGGGATCCTGGGCGGCGAGGCCCCGCCCCCCGGCCCCGGCGGCGTGCTGGGCGCCTTCGCCATGACCCTGGGCAAGGTCGCCGCCTTCGTCGCCTTCATGCTGATCGTCGGCCGGCGGGTGATCCCGTGGATCCTGCACCGCATCGCCCACACCGGCTCGCGCGAGCTGTTCCGTCTGGCGGTGCTGGCCATCGCCCTGGGCGTGGCCTTCGGCTCGGCGGCGCTGTTCGGCGTGTCGTTCGCCCTGGGAGCCTTCTTCGCCGGCATGATCATGGCCGAGAGCGAACTGAGCCAGCAGGCCGCCAACGAGACCCTGCCCCTGCGCGACGCCTTCGCGGTGCTGTTCTTCGTGTCGATCGGCATGCTGTTCAACTGGTCGGTGGTGCTGCGCGAGCCCCTGGCCGTGCTGGCGACCCTGGCGATCATCGTGGTCGGCAAATCGGTGGCGGCCTATCTGATCGTCGTCTTCTTCAAGCGCCCCACCAGCGTGGCCCTGACCATCTCGGCCAGCCTGGCCCAGATCGGCGAGTTCTCGTTCATCCTGGCGGGCCTGGGCGTGTCGCTGAAGCTGCTGCCCAAGGAGGGCCAGGACCTGATCCTGGCCGGCGCCATCCTGTCGATCCTGCTCAACCCGCTGCTGTTCGCCATCCTCGACAAGGTGCTGGTCAAGCTGGAGAAGCGGGCCGGAGTGGTCGCCCCCGCCGTCGCGGCCCAGCCGCACGGGGTGCTGGTCGGCTACGGCCGGGTGGGCAAGGCCGTGGCCGAGGGGCTGAAGGGCCGCATGCCGCTGGTGGTGATCGAGGACGAGGGCGAGCGGGCCGACGAGCTGCGCGAGGCCGGCTTCGAGGTCATCCAGGGCAACGCCGTGCGCCCCGAGGTGCTGCTGCAGGCCGGCCTGGCCGAGGCCACCCACCTGTTCGTCGCCGTGCCCAGCCCGTTCGAGGCCGCCCGGATCATCGAGCAGGCCCGCGCCGCCAGCCCGGCGGTCAAGATCATCGCCCGCGCCTATACCGACAACGACGTCGACCTGCTGACCCAGATGGGCGCCACCCACGCCCTGATCGGCGAGCAGGAGATCGCCCGGGGGATGCTTGCGTTGGCCCCGAGGAAGGCCCCGCCCCCGGCTTCGGTGCACTGAGGCCCGGGGACATGCCCCTGGGCGTGTCCCCACCCAGCGCCCGGACTTGGGGACACGCCCGAGGGCATGTCCCCGCCCCCCTTAGGGGATCGCGTCGCATTGACCAAAGCCGCGCCAGCCCCTACTGGCGATCTCACCATGAGCCCCCGCCGAGCCCAATCCTGGGACAAGTCCCGGACGACCTGGCCCATCGCCCTGCTGGCGATGCTGGCCCTGCTCGTCCAGGCCCTGATGCCCGCGGCCGCCATGGCCCACGACGCGGCCGGCCAGTCGGTGATGATCTGCACCGCCGACGGCGCCAAGGTCGAGCAGGTCGCCGGAGACGTGATCGGCAAGAAGGACCCTAAAGGGTTCGCCGGCCTGCCGTGCGCCCAGTGCCTGGCCGTGGCCCTGGCCACGACCACCCCGCCCGACGTCGCCGTCGCGCCGGTGCTCTACGGCGTCCACGTCGCGCCCGCCCCCGTCGCCGCCCTGACCGGCGTCGCCCTGGCCCGCGCGCCCCCGCGCCCGCCGGGACAAGGTCCGCCCACCGCCTGATCGCCTGACCCTCGTTGCGCGCGTCCACGGCCGAACGCCGACGACGCGCGTCGTCACGCCTTCAGACCTCGGGACACCCCCATGCCGCCCTCCTTCCGCCTGGCCCTCCTGGCCGGCGCCGCCCTCTGCCTTCCCCTGTCGGCGCACGCCGCCGAAAGCGACGTCGACCAGCGCACCGCCGTCGACTCGGTGATCGTCACCGCCCGCGCCAATCCCGAGGACCCGCCCGTCGTGGCCGCCGCCCGCCGGCGCCTGTCGGAGACCCCCGGCGGGGTGTCGGTGATCTCGCAGGAGGCCTTCATCGACCGCCAGGCCCTGGCCCTGGACGACATGCTGCGCGACGCCCCCGGCGTCTACGCCCAGCGCAAGTGGGGCGGCGACGTGCGCATCTCGATCCGCGGCTCGGGCATCGGCAACGCCAACCACAACCGCGGCCTGCTGCTGGCCCAGGACGGCGTGCCGCTGAACGAGGCCGACGGCTACGGCGACAGCCAGATCGCCGACCCGCTGAACACCCGCTATGTCGAGGTCTATCGCGGCGGCAACGCCCTGCGCTTCGGCGGCGCCCTGCTGGGCGGGGCGATCAACATGGTCACGCCCACCGGCAAGGACGCCGGCTTCGAGAACCAGGTCCGCGTCGACGGCGGCTCGTTCGGCCTGCTGCGCGAGCGCGTCGCCGTCGCCCGCCAAAGCGGCGACTGGGACGTCTACGCCGCCGCCACCAACCAGACCGGCCAGGGCTGGCGCTCGCAGAGCCAGCAGAACATCCAGTTCGGGTCCCTGAACGTCGGCCGGTCGTTCGGCCAGGACCGCGAGGTCCGCTTCATCGTCAACGGCTCCAACATCAACCAGGAGATCCCCGGCGCCCTGACCCTGGCCCAGTTCCAGGCCGATCCGCACCAGACCGCCGTCGCCAACGCCAACGGCGACCAGGGCCGCAACCAGCGCGGCGTGCGGGGCTCGCTGCGCACCACCTGGCGGCTGAACGACGGCCTCGTCTTCCAGGGCGCGCTCTATGCGGTGTGGAAGGACCTGGACCATCCGATCTTCCAGGTCATCGACCAGCAGAGCCGCAACTACGGCGCCTTCGGCCGGTTCGACTGGGACGGCGAGCTGGGCGGCAAGAAGGCCGACGCCTTCTTCGGCGCCTGGTACCGGACCGGCGACATGGACTCCAACTTCTACGTCAACGTCCGGGGCGCGCGCGGCGCGCCGACCTCGCGCACCCTGCAGAACGCCGACGCGGTCGACGTCTTCGGCGAGGGCCGGCTGTTCGTGACCGACCGCCTGGCCGTGGTGGCCGGCGCCACCTGGGGCCAGGCGGGCCGCGACTACACCAGCTTCGCCGTGCCGGGCGTCCCGACCACCTTCAACCTCAAGGCCGACAAGACCTACGACTGGATCGCGCCCCGCATCGGCCTGCTGTGGCAGGACGAGGCCGGCGACCAGGTCTTCGCCAACCTCACCCGCTCGGTCGAGCCGCCGAACCTGGGCTCGATGTCGCCGACCAACACCGGCTTCGCCCCGGTCGAGGCCCAGGACGCCTGGACCGGCGAGATCGGCGCGCGCGGTCACAAGGGCCCGTTCACCTACGACGTCACCGCCTACCGCGCACGCCTGAAGAAGGAGATGCTGCAGTACACGGTCAACGCGTCGATCCCGGCCTCGACTTTCAACGCCGACAGGACGATCCACCAGGGGATCGAGGCGGCGCTGGACTGGGCCGTGGCCCCGCGCTGGCGCCTGCGCCAGACCTGGACCTGGTCCGACTTCCGCTTCGACGGCGACGCCCAGTACGGCGACAACCGCCTGCCGATCGTGCCCGAGAGCTTCTACCGCGCCGAGGTCCGCTACGACGACCCGCGCGGCTGGTTCGTGGCCCCCTCGGTCGAGTGGTCGGCCACCGACCAGTGGATCGACTACGCCAACACCAGGCGGGCGCCGAGCTACGCGATCCTGAACCTGAACGCCGGCTGGAAGGTTACGTCCTCGGTCTCGCTGTTCCTCGACGCGCGGAACCTGGCCGACAAGGCCTACGTGTCCAACACCCAGGCCGCCCTGACCTGGACCGCCGCGACCGCCACCCTGTGGCCGGGCGACGGCCGGTCGGTGTTCGGCGGCGTCACCGTGAACTTCTGAGGGAGGAGGACGTCATGAAAGCTCCGATCATCGCCCTGCTGGCCCTGGCGGCCGGCGCCGCCGCCCCCTCGCTCGCCCTGGCCCACGTCGTGGCCGCGCCGGGCGAGGCCAAGGCCGGCTCCTATTCCGCCGTCGCCTTCCGCGTGGGCCACGCCTGCGCGGCCGGCGACGCCACGCTGAAGGTGCGGGTCGAGGTGCCCGACGCCGTCGCCTCGGCCCGCCCCCAGCCCAAGCCGGGCTGGACGATCGCCGTCGAGAAGGACGGCGACAAGGTCACGGCCGTCACCTGGACCGGCCGCCTGCCCGACGACCAGTTCGACGACTTCGCCCTCTTGATGAAGCTCCCGGCTCAGCCCGGCTCGCTGGTCTTCCCGACGATCCAGACCTGCGAGAAGGGCGAGAGCCAGTGGACCGAGATCCCCGATCCCGAACGTCCCGGCGAAAAGCTGACCCGCCCGGCGCCGACCGTGCGCCTGACCCCCGCCGCCACCGACCAGGCGCCCGCCATGCCCGACATGCCGGGCATGAAGCACTAGTGCAGAGTTAGAGCCATGAACCGTTTCGCCCTCGCGGCCCTCGCCGCCCTCACCATTTCCGCTCCTGCTGCCGCCGGCGACTACCGCGCCGGCGGGATCGAGGTCCGCCGCCCGTGGACCCGCCCCGCCCAGGCCGGCATGAACGGCGTCGGCTACCTGACCGTGGCCAATGTCGGCGCCAAGCCAGTCAAGCTGATGGCGGTCGAGACCCCCGCCGCCCGCTCGGCCACGATCCACCAGTCCAGCATGGCGGGCGGCGTCTCCTCGATGCGGGCGGTCACCGGCGGCCTGACCATCGCCCCCGGCGCCAAGCTCGAGTTCGCGCCGGGCGGCTATCACCTGATGCTGATGGGCCTGAAGAGCGCCCAGACCCTGGGCGGCAAGGTCCCCCTGACCCTGGTGTTCGACGGCGGCCGCAAGATGCGCATCGACCTGTCGGTGGAAGCCGGCCCGCCCAAGGCCGACCCGATGGCCGGGATGCACATGGGTCACTGAGGGGGGCCTCTAAATCCCTCTCTCTTAGAGAGAGGGAGGGGCCCGCCGCGAAGCGGTGGGAGGGTGAGTGGTTTCACCGTCGGCCGGAAAATCCCGATTCCTTCCGTTGCGCGGTCTCGAAGGGCGAGCTCAAGCTTGTCCCATGGATGCGACCGCCAACGCCCGCCGCCTTCGCCGGAACCAGACCCCGGCCGAGAAGGCGGTCTGGAAGCTGGTGCGCAACCGCCAGCTGGGCGGCTTCAAGTTCGTGCGGCAGTTTCCCATAGACCGCTACTTCGCCGACTTCGTCTGCGAGGCGGGCAAGCTGGTCGTCGAGCTGGACGGCCCGGCTCATGACGGGCGCGAGGACTATGACCAGCGTCGCACGCAGGTGCTGGAGTTGTTCGGATACATGGTCCTGCGGTTTCCCAACGATCGGGTCCTGACCGATCCCGGCGCCGTGGGCGACGACATCCTGGCCGTGCTTCGTTCGGACAGGGTGTAACCACTCACCCTCCCACCGCCTGCGGCGGCGGGCCCCTCCCTCTCTCAAAGAGAGAGGGTGCTAAGAGAGGGGGAAACCCAAACATGACAAAAATGTAAGGGACGAAACGCCCCGGGACGGCCAAGTTGCGATCCACTTCTTCCCGTGGAACGGACTTTCATGAAACGAACCTGGTTCGCAGCCGCCGCCATGGCCGCGCTGTCCCTGTCGGCCTTCGGCGCGCAAGCGCGTGAGGACCACGACCACACCTGCATCGACGACGCCTGCACCCTGCAGTCGCTGTTCGTCGCCGCCGACACCCCCGCCGCCGGCGCCCCGACGATGTCGCTGGAGTCGCCGCGCTACGGGACCTGGGGCTTCGACGCGGCGGGCATGGACCGCTCGGTCAAGCCGGGCGACGACTTCTACAAGTTCGCCAACGGGACCTGGGACGCCAACACCGCCATCCCCAGCGACCGCACCCGCTACGGCAATTTCGACAAGCTGTCGGAGCTGTCGGAGGCCCGCACCAAGGCGATCATCACCGAGGCCGCCTCGGCCAAGAACCCCGACGCCGACACGGTCAAGATCGGCGCCGCCTACACCGCCTTCATGGACGAGGCCCTGGCCGAGAAGCTGGACGCCAAGCCGATCGCCCCGGAACTGGCCGACATCAAGAAGGTCGGGACCAAGGACGACTTCACCGCCCTGATGGGCCGCAGCGCCACCACCGGCTTCTCGGCGATCCTCAACCTGGGCATCGGCGCCGACGCCAAGAACCCCACGCGCTACGCCGTCTACGCCTCGACCGGCGGCCTCAGCCTGCCCGACCGCGACTACTATCTCGACGCCAAGTTCGCCGAGAAGAAAACCGCCTACGAGGCCTATGTCGCCCAGATGCTGACCCTGATCGGCTGGGACAAGCCCGCCGAGAACGCCAAGGCCGTGGTCGCCTTCGAGACCCAGCTGGCCGAGGCCTCGTGGACCCGGGCCGAGCGCCGCGACCGCGACAAGACCTACAACCCCATGACCCCGGCCGAGCTGCAGGCCCTGACCCCGGGCTTCGCCTGGAACCGCTACCTGGTCGGGACCGAGCTGCCCAACATCGACCGCGTGGTGGTGACCACCAACACCGCCTTCCCGAAGTTCGCCAAGATCTACGCCGACACCCCGCTGGACACCCTGAAGGCCTGGCAGGCGTTCAAGGTCGCCGACGGCGCCGCGCCCCTGCTGTCCAAGCGCTTCGTCGACGCCAACTTCGCGTTCCGCAACAAGACCCTGGCCGGCCAGCCCGAACTGAAGGCGCGCTGGAAGCGCGGCGTCGCGACGGTCAACGGCGAGTTGGGCGAGGCGGTCGGCCGCGTCTACGTGGCCCGCTACTTCCCGCCGGGATCCAAGGCCAAGATGATCGACCTGGTCGGCAACATCCGCGGCGTCCTGAAGGCCCGCCTGGAGACGCTGGACTGGATGTCGCCCGAGACCAAGGCCCAGGCCGAGGACAAGCTGGCCAACTTCACCGTGAAGATCGGCTATCCCGACAAGTGGCGCGACTATTCCAAGCTGGTGATCAAGGCCGACGACGTCTACGGCAACGAACTCCGCTCCAACGCCTTCGAGTGGCGCCATGACGTCGAGCGCCTGAACGGGCCGGTCGACAAGAGCGAGTGGGGCATGACCCCGCAGACGGTCAACGCCTACTACAACTCGGTCAACAACGAGATCGTCTTCCCGGCCGCCATCCTGCAGGCCCCGTTCTTCCATCCGGACGCCGACCCGGCCGTCAACTACGGCGGCATCGGCGGGGTGATCGGCCACGAGATCAGCCACGGCTTCGACGACCAGGGCCGCAAGTCGGACGGCAAGGGCGTGCTGCGCGACTGGTGGACCGCCGAGGACGCCGCCAAGTTCAAGGCCCAGGCCGACAAGCTGGGCGCCCAGTACGGCGCGTTCGAGCCCCTGCCCGGCGCCAAGGTCAACGGCGCCCTGACCATGGGCGAGAACATCGGCGACATGGGCGGCCTGGCCTTCGCCCTGCAGGCCTATCACGCCTCGCTGGGCGGCAAGCCGGCCCCGGTGATCGACGGCTTCACGGGCGACCAGCGCGTCTATCTGGGCTGGGCCCAGGTCTGGCGCGCCAAGATCCGCGACGACGCGCTGCGCCAGCAGGTGGTCAGCGACCCGCACTCGCCGGCCTATTACCGCGTCAACGGCACCATCCGGAACCAGGACGGCTGGTACGGCGCCTTCGACGTCAAGCCGGGCGACAAGCTGTACGTCGCGCCGGAGGACCGGGTCCGGATCTGGTAGTCCAAATCCCTCTCCCAGAGGGAGAGGGAGGGGCCCGCGCCGCCAGGCGTGGGAGGGTGAGGGGTTTAGACGTCGGACGGCGCGCCGGCAGGGTGGTGGGGTAAGCCGGCGAGGGTGTAACCCCTCACCCTCCCACCGCTCCGCGGCGGGCCCCGCCCTCTCCCTCTGGGAGAGGGTCCTGGCCGGCGCCCCATCCGCTCGCTGCGCTCACCGATCAACAAAAACGGCGGCCCGCCATGCGGAGCCGCCGTTTTTATCGCTTGCGTCAAAAACCCGAAACCAGGGCCCAGAAACACCAAACCCGTCGCGGGGGATAATCGCGACGGGTCCAGCTATTTCTCGATCATTCGATCTAGGTGGGCGTTTCCTCCCCGAAACGCCGAAGGAAGGGAGCTCTCTTTGGGCTCGTTTCTTCCTTGCAAGGGTTAGAAACGGCAAATCCGAGATGGTGTCAACGGCAACGATCCGGATTCCGTAAGGGGAAACGAAAATTTTTGACACAAAACCGTTAGATTGGACCGTCGGGTCAAACTTACCGTCGTTCTCCCACGATATTTTTGACAACTCAGTCAAAACTTACCGATTCAGCGTCTCCCGGAGCTTGACCAGGACGGCCGAGTGCGACTCGAAGACATAGTCGGGACGCGAGACCGTCACCGGCTCGACTCCGGCCGCGCCCAGGGCGGCGGCGGCGTCGAACAGGTCGGCGGCCGCCAGCAGGGCGCCGTTGGCCCGCCGGGCGCCCTGGCCGACGAACGGGGCCACGGCCGCCTGGCCCGCCGCGTCCTGCTCGGCCGGCCACACCAGGGTGGCCATGTTGCGCGCCCGGCCCTTGGCCTCGACCACCGACAGCAGCCGGGCCAGCGACTCCAGCTGGTCGGCCGTCCACGGCGTGATCAGCGAGGCGGTCAGCTGGGCCTGGCTCTTGAGGATCACCCCGTCGCTCAGCACCTTCAGGCCGTTGGCCGCCAGGGTCGCCCCCGTGGTGGTGATGTCGACCACCAGCTCGGCCGCCCCGGCCGCCGGCGCCCCCTCGGTGGCGCCGCTGCTCTCGACGATCCGGTAGTCGGCCACGCCGTGGCGGGCGAAGAAGGCCCGGGTCTGGGTGACGTACTTGGTGGCCACCCGCAGGCGCCGGCCGGTCTTGGCGAGATGGGCGTGACCCACCTCGTCGATGTCGGCCATGGTGTCGACGTCCAGCCAGCTCTTGGGGGCGGTCACCACCAGGTCGGCGCGGCCGAAGCCCAGGGCTCGCAGCAGCATGACCCGGGCGTCCATGTCGTCGCCGCGCTCGCGCAGCAGGTCCTCGCCGGTGACGCCCAGGTGCAGCTCGCCGCTGTCCAGGCCCGCGGCGATGTCGCCGGCCGACAGCAGCCGCACCGACACGCCGGGCAGGCCCGACAGCTCGGCCGAATAGCCGCGCGAGCCGCCCGACATCTCCAGCCGGAAGCCGCACTCGGCCAGCCAGGCCTCGACCTGCTCCTTCAGCCGGCCTTTTGACGGGATGGCGAAGATCATTTGAGCGCTCATTCGCCGCCCCCCGCATAGGCTCGCGCCGGGCGCACCATGCAGCCCACGGCGCCGGTCTTGGTCTCGGCCCCCACCCTATTCTCCCTCAGCCGGGCCGGCAGGCCGTCGTAGCGGCCGCCGGCGGCCACCGGGCGTTCCTCGTCCAGGGCGGCGCTGCGCACCTCGAACAGGAAGCCGTCGTAATAGCCGAAGGCCCGTCCGAAGGCGGCGGCCAGGGTCATGCGGTCCTCGGGCACGCCGCGCGCGACCAGGCCCGCCAGGCGCTTGCGCCAGCCGTCCAGGGCCGCGTCCAGCGCTCCGCGCTCGCGCCCGCCCAGGGCCGAGATGGCGTCCAGGGCCGCGCCCGGACGGTCGCCGACCGCCAGGAAGGCCCGCACGGCCTCGGCCTCGCCGGCCGACAGCGACCCGGCCTTGGCGGCCTGGGCGCGCTCGACCAGGCGGTGGGCGATCTCGGCGGGACGGCGGCCGCCCACCGGCTCGATGCCGGCCAGGCTCCACAGCTCCTGCAGCACCGCCGAGGCCTCGGCCTCCGGCAGGCCGGCGAGAAGCGCCGCGATCCGGCTCTGCTCGCCCGACGGCGCGTCGCCACCTCCCTCGAGCTCGATCCTCAGCTGGCGCGGCTTGGTGAAGGCCCGCTTCAGCCGCGCGCCCAGGGGCGGGGTCAGGCCCAGGCTGTCGACGAAGGCGCCGAACAGGCTGACGTCGCCCAGCAGCAGGGTCAGGTCCGAGCGCCCTCCGGCCACGGACGACGCCCAGGCCAGGGCGGCGATCTCGGCGTCGGCGGCCACGGGGTCGCCGGCCTCGAAGGCCTCGATCCCGATCTGCAGGAACTCCTCGGCCCGGTCCGAGCCGCGCGGCGCGACGCGGAACGCCTTGCCCTCGTAGAAATACCGTCCGGCCCCGTCACCCGCCGCCAGGTGCTGGCGCGCCACGGCCACGGTGAAGTCCGGCCGCAGGCAGGCCTCCTCGCCCGCGTCGCCCGACACCACGAACAGCCGCGAGCGCATGGCCTCGCCGGCCAGGTCCAGCAGCAGGCCCAGCGGCTGCAGCACCGGCGCGTCGGTCGGCCTGGCGTTCGCCAACAGGAAAGGCGCGCGGATGGCGTCGAGCGCCTCCGCCGGGATGGAACGCTCGAGCCTCATGCCTTAGCCCCCGATGATCTTGCGGACCGCCGCGACCAGCTCGCCGCGCGGGATGGTCTGCTGGCCCGGCCGCTCGGCCTTCCAGGCGGCGTTGTCCGCCACGCCCGAAGCCAGCTCGCGGCCCAGGTCCAGGTCCTTGATGGTGACCGTGCCGGCCGCGATCTCGTCGCCGCCCAGCATGATCGCCGCCGGCGACAGCCGCCGGTCGGCGTATTTCATCTGCGGCCGCATGCCCGAGGTCCCCAGATAGACCTCGGCCGGGATCCCCGCCGCGCGCAGCTCGCCGGCCACGGCGAAATACTCGCCCATGTGGGCCTGGTCGAAGGCGATAATCACCACCGGACCCCGCGCCGCGCCGCCGGGCTCGCGCCCCGCCGCCCGCAGCGCCGCCGCCAGGCGCGAGACGCCGAACGAGAAGCCCGTGGCCGGGGTCTGCTGGCCGGTGAACCGCGCCACCAGGTCGTCATAGCGTCCGCCGCCGCCGATCGAGCCGAAGCTGACCTTGTTCCCCTTGTCGTCCGTGGTCGACAGCAGCAGCTCGGCCTCGAACACCGCGCCCGTATAGTACTCGAGCCCACGGACGATCGAAGGCTCGAAATGAGCCTGGTCGTCGGCCACGCCCAGGCTCTTTAGGGCCGCGTCGATCTTGGCCAGCTCGTCCAGCCCCTCGTCGCCCTCGGCCGAACCGCCGATGACGTTGGCGATCTTGGCCAGCGTCTCTGAACGCCCGCCGCTGCCGGCCTGGACGAAGTCCAGCACCGAGTCGACCGCCTTGCCCACCAGGCCCGCGCCCTTGGTGAAGGCGCCGCTCTCGTCCAGCCGGCCCTCGCCCAGCAGCAGGCGCACGCCTTCCACGCCCAGGCGGTCCAGCTTGTCGACCGCGCGCAGCACGGCCAGCTTCTGGCCGTTGGTCTCGACCCCGGCCGCGGTCAGCAGGCCGTTCAGGAGCTTGCGGTTGTTGATCTTCAGCACCGCCGCGCCGCGCGGCAGGCCGGCGGCCTGCAGACCCTCGACCGCCATGGCGATGATCTCGGCGTCGGCCTCGGGACGGGCCGAGCCGACGGTGTCGGCGTCGCACTGGATGAACTCGCGGAACCGCCCGGGCCCCGGCTTCTCGTTGCGCCACACCGGCCCGAAGGCGTAGCGGCGGAACGGCTTGGGCAGGGTCTCCCAGTTCTGGGCCGCGAACCGCGCCAGCGGCGCGGTCAGGTCGTAGCGCAGCGCCATCCACTGGTCGTCGTCGTCCTGCAGGGCGAACACGCCCTCGTTGGGACGGTCGCTGTCGGGCAGGAACTTGCCCAGGGCGTCGGCGTATTCGAACGCCCCGGTGTCCAGCGCCTCGAAGCCGTAGCGCTCGTAGACGGCCGACACCGCCTCCAGGATCGCCCGCTCGGCCCGCAGGTCGCGGGCGCGCTTGTCGGCGAAGCCGCGCGGATTGCGGGCCTCGGGGCGGAAGGTGTTGTCGCTGGTCTCGTCGGTCATGGCGCGCGTCGGATCCTTAGAACGTCAAGGTCTCGACGGATGGCGCTCGTGCTCAAGCCCCATCCGCCTTGGGCGGGGCTCGGGCTGGGCGGTCGCTTTAGAGCGAACGGACCCGGCCGATCCCGCGAGGCGAGGTCGGATGGTGGTGGTGGCCGTGATGGTGCGGCGTGCGGGTCATTGCGGTGGGGCTTGTAGCGTAGTGGGGCGGATGGGGGAAGGGGGTGGGCGAGAGGGACAAGCATCACTCCAAGCCCGTTGCGCGACTAACATCAAAAGCTAAGCTTCGCGGACCGTAATAAAAGGGGGAAGCGCGAGGATGTCCAACGAACCTGAAATTCTTGAGGATGAAGAAGCATCGCCCCTTCCGACGGATGAAGAAATTTCTGCGTTTGTCGAAAAGCTCTCCAAGCTGGAAGAGCGGTGCAAATTAGCGAAGATCGACTTTCAACAGGATATAGATGAAGATGGCGATATATACGCCACCATTAATATACAATCTGGAAAATCAAAGCGTTCAATAGGCATTTTTTCTCATGAAAGAGCTGACTTGTTGCTTTCTATTCAATTCGAAAACATCCGATTTATGTCTGGATACCAAGGAATTTATTCTATTAGAGATAGAACTGCAGAAATTTCTCTACGATCGACACGGCTTTCCGCACAATCCATTTTGAGGAGACTGAACAATCTGTCAATATTTGACACGACAGATCCAGATCCCGTTACGTTTTCCCCCTCAAACGCGACGCCCGACAGACCCGAAATTGAGATAGGACCGTGCACATCGGAGTTTAAGGGGGTTTTTGGAGGCAGAGGCCCCAAGACAACGACAATTAAATTTTCAAAGCTTCGCGCAAATCAACACGACAATATTATTGAAGAAGTTCGACCATATGCAGACAGCATTTTCTTTCAGATCGATATGATTATCGGGTTCACCTTCATTTTAGAGCGAGAACGCCGCCCAACTCATACTTCCGGCCCTCGACGGCGTCCGGAAATTACACTTACTTACCCCGTAGCGCGCTACAATGAAGAATCAATGTCTCTTTATTGGTACGCAAAAAGCGCGCGCGACATGCCCCTCCTGCGATTTCTCGCATTCTATCAATCCATAGAGTTCTATTTTCCAAGATATTCCCAAACCGAGGCGAGAAAGAGGGTCAGCTCGATAATCAAGAATCCGACTTTCCGCGCCCATCGCGACGATGATTTGGACAGACTGATTTCAGCGATCCAGACTGCACGAGGAAACGGCTTTGGAAACGAGAAATCGCAACTGAGAGCAGTGATTAACGAATGCATGAGCGCGGACGAGATACGCACATTCCTTGTCGCCGATAAGGAGCGAGAAGCCCATTTCTCAGGAAAAACCAAGGCTAAGTATCATAAAATACCCTTATCTAACAAGAATGCAGACCTGAGAGTTGATGTTGCCGATAGGATATACGACATTAGATGCAAGATTGTTCACACGAAAAACGAACATTCCGAGGATGATTTTCCGATGATCTTGCCCTTTTCCGACGACGCTATCCATCTCATGCACGATATAGATCTGGTAGAGTTCGTGGCGAGAAATGTAATGGTATCTTCAAGCGGAGAGTTAAGTTAGATAGTTTCCTTTGCTCTACAGGCTGAGCGCCATCCTTGACCAACCCGTCCCGTCCTGCACGCTGCAGCCTCCAAGAGATGTAAGGGGCGCCCCGACCTGGGGAGGTCGGACGCGGAACCCTTCTCCCCTTGCGGGAGAAGGTGGCGGCCGAAGGCCGACGGATGAGGGGTTGAAGGGCCTGTCGGAAAGGCCCGCGCGACCCCTCACCCGGCCCTTCGGGCCACCCTCTCCCGCAAGGGGAGAGGGACTTCGCGGGGATAGACCCGCGTCCATCCTTGGGCGATCCGCCCCAACCCCAACCCAATCAACGCCCTAAAAAATCTCGACCCAAATCGATCCTCGGCGTCCAGGCCGCCCGCATAATAACCCTCGCCCCACCACCGGGGAGGCCGTCCAGCTGGCGACCTGGCGGGTGGCGGGGGCGGTCGAGCGGGTAGCGGTCGTCGGGGTCCTTCGGGGCGCCTTCGCGGCGGTCCGGGGCAGGTTCCTCCCAAGCGGGGGACGAAGCCCGGGCGGCGGAGGATCGGCGGGTGCGGCAGGCGCGGGCTGAAATCGCCCGCGCGGTCCGGATGGGGTTTCGTCGCCCCTCCGCCCGCCGGGGGCCTCTCTCGGGAGCGGGTTAAAACCCCGCACCTCGAAGGCTCACCGGATAACGGCCGCGCGGAGCGTCCAGACCCTGTCGAAACGGTACACTCCAACACTCCACACCGGGCATGGCCCGGACGCTCCGCCGCCTCCCCAGCCTCAGCGGGTTTCCGCGTGAGATCGAGAACCCGTGCCTGCACCCGCTTGCCCCCACCTGACCGCTTCGCGGTCTGTCCGCCCCCATAGGGGGCGGAGCAGCCCTTCACGGAGACTTCCATGACCAAGTACACACCGCCCGCCAACGATGACCTGGCCGCCTTCCGGGCGGAAAGCGACTTCGACAGCCTCACCGATGCGGAGATCGAGGCCCGGATCGAGGCCGGCCGCAAGGCGCTGGGGCGGGAGATCCAGCTGAGGATCCTGCATCTCCACGAGCGCGCGCGGTCTCGACCGCCGGCCCAGGCGACGGGCAAGGCGGGCAAGAGCCGTCATTGAGCGTTTGGGGACACGCCGCGAGGGCGTGTCCCCGGCCTCACGCCGAGTGTTCTTCAGAATTTCCCAAGTCTTAACGACGCCTTTACTGATTTATCCACAGCCGTCCCACAGTCCACGAACATGAACGCCATGTAATGTGACACCGATGTAACGCACCTTTCCGGCTTGTAACTTGAGATGAATGTCCGGGGTCGGCAGTTATCGCCTCATCTGAGGGGATGACACGATGACCAAGACCATGTTGCTGGCGACCGCCGCCGCGCTGCTGACCACCACCGCCGGCATGGCGCACGCCGCCGACCTGCCGCAGGCCGCCCAGGCCTCTGTCCCGACCGGTCCGACGGCGACGTCTCCGCTGGACGACTCGACCCAGAAGGGCGTGCTGGTCTTCACCCCCGACTTCTTCGCCGCCCAGCGCCCGAACACCGCGCTGGACATGGTGGACCGGGTGCCGGGCTTCACCGCCGACGACGGGGCCGGGACGCGCGGCTTCGAGGGCTCGGTCGGCAACATCCTGATCAACAACAACCGCCCGGCCTCGAAGAACGACCAGGGCACCGACGTGCTGGAGCGCACCCCCGCCAGCCAGGTGGACCGCATCGAGCTGATCCGCGGCGGGGCGCCCGGCATCGACATGCAGGGCTATTCGGTGGTGGTGAACGTGATCCTGAAGACCACCGCCAGCCGCCAGTCGATCGTCACCTGGAACGCCTCGCTGTTCGACGGCGGCCACGACGTCCAGGGCGGCAGCTACCAGTTCACCGCCAAGAACGGCGAGCGCAGCTGGAGCGTGCTGCTGAGCGACGGCACGAGCACCAGCGACTCCAACGGCTCGGGCCGCGACATCGTCCGCGACGCGGCGGGGAAGGTGCAGTCCGACCTGCCGTTCGCCAACGACGGCTGGGGCGGCGGCGACTCGATCCGCCTGAACTATTCGGGCCCCGTGGCCGGCGGCAAGCTGGAGGCCACGGCCCAGTACGGCATCCATGACTGGCAGGAGTGGCAGGAGATCGGGGTGACCGGCGGCCCGGACCGCTCGTACAGCGACTACGCCGAGGACACCAAGTCGGGCGAGCTGGGCCTGACCTATATCCGCCCGCTGGCCCCGAAGTGGACGCTGGAGACCCGGCTGATCCACCAGTTCGAGAACTTCGACGAGGTGGCCACCGGCAGCGGCGCGGCCGGCGGCGTGGCCGAGCCCGACGCCCGGTTCACGGCCAAGGGCGACTCCTCGGAATCGATCGTCCGCGCCCTGGTGCGCCACGAGCGTAGCGCGGCCCTGACCATCGAGGCCGGCGGCGAGGTCGCCTACAACATGCTGGACACCCAGCAGGCCTACAGCGAGGGCGGGGCGGCGATCGATCTGCCCAGCGCCTCGGTCAAGGTGGAGGAGCTGCGCGGCGAGGCCTTCGTCAAGGGCGCCTGGCGGGTGAATCCGCGCCTGACCCTGGAGGGCGGGCTGCGGCTGGAGACCTCGACGATCAAGCAGTCGGGCGACGCCTCGGCCAAGGAGAGCTTCTTCTATCCCAAGCCGCGCTTCCAGGTGACCTGGACGCCCAAGGCCAACCACCAGGTGCGCTTCCGCTTCGAGCGCGAGCTGGGCCAGCTGGACTTCGGCGACTTCGTGGCCTCGTCCGACTTCGACGACGGCAACGTGCACGGCGGCAATGTGGACCTCAAGCCCGAGCAGCGCTGGATCTCGGAAGTGACCTTCGAGCGGCGGTTCTGGGGCGAGGGCATCGTCTCGATCGGCTACCGCCACGACGAGATCATCGACGTGATCGACCGCCTGCCGCTGGACGGCGGGCTGTCGGCGACGGGCAACATCGGCAACGGCACGCTGGACAAGCTGTCGGTCAACATCGTGGTGCCCACCGACAAGTGGGGGATCAAGGGCGGCCGGTTCACCTTCAAGAACGACTGGAACGAGACCCACGTCACCGACCCGACCACCCACCAGGACCGCCCGATCTCGGACGTGCGCCCGACCCAGGCCAATATCGGCTTCCAGCAGGACATCACCGCCTGGAAGACCCAGTGGGGGATCAACTGGCTGCCGAAGCTGGGCCTGGAGACCTTCGATCCGGACCAGACCAGCGGCTGGCGCGGGGCGGGCTATCTGGAGGGCTTCGTCGAGTACAAGCCCACCCCGACCCTGTCGCTGCGCGCCCAGCTGAACATCTGGGACGACTTCGTGATCCGCCGCACGGTCTATGCCGACCGCGCCCCGCCGCGGCCGGTGGCCTTCACCGAGGAGCGCGACATCAACCCCAACACCTTCGTGACCCTGAAGCTGCGGAAGACGTTCTAGCCGCCTGGACCTGATTGGAGCGCCTCATCTCAAGTTGTCATCCCGGTAGCCTCGAAGAGGCTGTCCGGGCCCCGGGGGCCGCCGCACCGCACCGGCCCCCGGGTCCCGGCTCTTCGCTTCGCTACGGCCGGGATGACAACGGATGGACGCTACTGGGGCGGCCCGCCCGGCCCCTGGAAGTCGAAGGCGGCGTCCTTGCGCTTGCCGGCCCCGAAGGTCCAGGCCAGGCTCACGCGGAGCATGCGGGCGTCGACGTCGCGGACCACCAGGCTCTTCAGGGCCTGCGTATCGATCACCTCCTTGTTGCGGTAGAGGCCCAGGACGTCCTGGACCGTGACCACCAGCGACAGGCGATCGTCGATCTTGCGGCGATAGCCCAGGTCGATCCCGGTCGAGGACATCGTGTAGCCCTGGGCGGTCAGGCGCTTGCCGTTGACGAAGCCGTTGACCTGCAGCAGGTCCTTGGCCGTGGCCTGCCAGCTGAGGCTGGCCCGGCCCGAGGCGGCGGTCATCGAGCGCTTGTCGGCGAAGCCCAGATTGGCCGCGTCGATCTCGGACCAGAACAGGTTGGAGCTGAGATTGTAGGTCAGGGTCTTGGAGAGCTTGCCGTTCAGCACCAGCTCCAGCCCGCCGTTGCGGCTCTGGGCGACATTGGCCTTGGTGGTGACGAACACCCCGCCGCCGACATCGGCGACCACGTCGCTCATCACCTTGTCGTTCAGGCGGTAGTACAGGGTGGCCATGGCCAGCAGCGGGGCCTTGCGGTACTGCCAGCCCAGCTCGAACGATCGCGTCTCCTGGGGCTTGAGGTTCGGATTTCCGATCCGGTAGTTGAGCGGGTCCAGCATGAACGGGACGGGGCTCAGGTCGAACGGGCCGGGGCGCTGCAGGCGTTCGCTGTAGCTGGCGGTCAGCTTCTGGCGCTCGCCCAGCGGGTAGGACAGGTGCAGGCTGGGCAGCCAGTCGGCCGTATCGTTCTCGTCCCGGCGGTCGGGCGTGGCCAGGTCCAGCTGGGACTTCTCGTAGCGCAGGCCGGCCAGCACGGTCAGCGCGCCCACCGGCCGCTCGTAGGTGGCGTAGGCCTGGCTCAGGGTCTGCTCGTACAGGAAGATGCTGGTCAGCAGCGGGTCGGGGACCAGCGCGTCCAGGGCCGCGCCCCGGAAGCCCCGGTTGGTGTAGCCGTTGTCATCGAACTGCAGGTCGAACCCCAGCTTCAGCGTCCGCCCCTCGCCCACCGGCCGGACATAGTCGCCTTTCAGGTCGGTCTGGCGGACGTCATAGCCCAGGCGCTGCTGGTCGAAGGCGCTGGTGGCCGCCGGCAAGGTGTTGACGGTATGGCCGGTCCGGACGCGGTTATCGTCCGTCACGTCATAGCTGAGCTTCAGGGTCAGCTCGTGGCCGTCACCGTCGAACTTGCGGCGCAGGTTGCCGCTGACCGAGGCGTTGTCGCGCCGCTGGCGGACGGTCAAGTCGCGGTCATAGGCCTGGGTCGGATCGCCGGCGCCGTCCTGGCGGTCCGTGCTGGACCGGGTGTCGACCGCCAGGTCGAAGCGCGACAGCCGCGCCTCGCCGCCCAGCCGCAGTTTGTCGGTCAGATCGTAGTCGACCGAGCCCTGGCCGGTGACGCTCTCGAAGTCGAGCTGGCTCGTCCCGAGCGTCTCGCTGTCGAGATCGGCCTGCCGGCGATGCTCGTATTCGACCTGGTCGGTGGCGTCGCGGCGATAGCCCAGGTCGCCCGAGGCCGACAGCTTGCCGCCGTTGTAGCCGACATTGCCGCTGATCCCGCCGCGTCCGGAATCGCCGGTGGTCAGGCGCAGCCCGCTGGTGCGGCCGGCCCCCTTGGCCTTCTTGGTGATCAGGTTGATGACCCCGCCCGTGCCGTCGCCCCTGAACTCGGCCGAGGGGTTGGTGCTGACCTCGACCCGGTCGACGCGGTCGGCGGACATCTGCTGCAGCGCCTGGCCGCGCCCTTCGCCCTGGAACAGGCTCGAGGGCTTGCCGTCGATCAGGATGGTCACCGACGAGTCGCCGCGCAGGCTGACATTGCCCTGCAGGTCGACCTCGACCGACGGGATGTTGCGCAGGGCGTCGGCCACCGTGCCGGCCTGGCTGGAGAGATCGCTGGAGACGCTGTAGCTGCGCCGGTCGATCGAGGTGCGGACCTGGGGCGCGTCGGCCTTGACCTCCACGGCGCTGACGCCCGTGGCCGCCTCGGCGGGCTTCGGCGCCGCCGCGACGGGCGTGGACGCGGGAGTCGCCGCCGGAGCGGCTTGAGCGGCGGCGAGCGCCGCCCAGACGAGGCCGATATGCACGTGAAGATCCCCCTGGGAAAGCCGCTGGCGGGCGCGGCGGAATGGCTTATGATACAGCTGTACTTTCGATCAGAATACAAATGTACTTTCGGTAATGGAGGCGGCACGTGCGGATTTCGGGCGCGGAGAGCCAGGTGATGGAAGCGCTGTGGCGATGCGGACCGCTGACGCCGGACGGCGTGGTGGCGGAGGTGGGCGAGGCCCACGACTGGGCGCCGGGCACGGTCAAGACGCTGATCACCCGCCTGCTGCGCAAGGGCGCCATCGCCGGGTCGCGCGAGGCGGGCGGCTATCTCTATCGCCCCCTGATCACGCGCGACGACTATGTGCAGTCCGAAAGCCAGGGCCTGGTCGACCGGCTGTTCGGCGGCGAGGTGGCCCCGCTGGTCGCCCATTTCGCCCAGCACCAGGCGCTGACGGCCAAGGACGTCCAGCTGCTGAAGGACCTGATCGCGGAGATCGAGGACGATGGCTGACCTGCCGGAGCTCGGAGAGATCCTGCTGCGCGCCAACCTGGCCCTGGCCGTCGCGGTGGCCGGGGTGATGGTCCTGCGCCTGCCCGTCCGGCGGCTGTTCGGCGCGCGGATCGCCTACGGCCTGTGGATTCTGCCGCCGCTGGCCGTCCTGGCCATGCTGGTCCCGGCGCGGGTGGTGACGGTGCGCCTGGCCGCCGCCGCGATGGAGGCCACGGAGACGGCGCTTCCCTCGGCGGGGACGGTTCCCGGCGCCGCGCCGTTCGACGCCCTGCCGTGGCTGGTCGGGCTGTGGCTGGCCGGCGTGGCCGCCTGCCTGGCCTGGCAGACCTGGCGCCAGCTGCGGTTCGCCCGCGCGGCTCGGGCCGGACGGGCCGGGCCCGCCGTGGTCGGCCTGCTGCGGCCGCGCGTCGTGACCCCGGCGGACTTCGCCCAGCGCTACACTCCGGCCGAGCGCGAGGTCGTGCTGGCCCACGAGCAGGTCCACCTGGAGCGCGGCGACCCGGCGATCAACGCCGGCCTGGCCCTGCTGACCTGCGTGAACTGGTTCAATCCGGCGGCCCACGCCATGTCGCACTGGCTGAAGATCGACCAGGAGCTGGCCTGCGACGCCCGGGTCGTCGCCGCTCATCCCAAGGCCCGCAAGGCCTACGCCCAGGCCATGCTGAAGACCCAGCTGGCCGCCCGCCCCATACCGCTGGGCTGCCACTGGTCCAGCCACCCCCTGGCCGAGCGCGTGCGGTTGCTGACCCGCCCGGCGCCCAGTCGCGCGCGCCGCCTGGCCGGGGCCGGCCTGACCGTGACCCTGGCCCTGGCCGGCGCCGTGGGCGCCTGGGCCGCGCGTCCGGCCCGGCTGGCCCTGGTCTACGAGACCCCGGCGGCGTCCGCCCCGGAAGGCGCGGCGATCCGGCGCGCGGCCTATTCGCCGTCGGCTCCGCGCGCCCCGTCGCCGCCCGCCCGGCCCGCCAGGCCCCACGGACCGGCGGCCCGGACCGAGGCGAAGGCGACCGCCGAACCCCTGGTCGCGGCCGCCGCGCCGACCCTAGAGCCAATCCGCCCGCCGGGCCTTCAGCGCCCGGCGCGCATCATCCAGGCGGTGGCCGACCGCTCGCTGGTCCAGCCCGGCTCGGCGGTGCGGGTCGTGGCCAGCGGCCTGGCGCCGGACGGGATCGCGCTGTGGTCGGACTTCACCGCCTTCGGCTCGCAGCGGCTCTATCGCAAGGGCGCCTACGAGCGGGGCGGCAGCCGCTATTCGGTGTTCACCAGCGTGGTCCAGGAGGGCGAGCGCCTGCGGGTCACGGTCAGTCTGGGCCGGGCCTTCCGGCCGGAACTGACCGGCTCGATCGATCTCCTGCCTGGCAAGACGGGCATCGTCCGCATGCCGACCGGCCAGGCCATGGTCGTCACCGCCACCGTCCGCCCCGAGACGCCGGAGGAGGTCGAGGAAGGCCGCCGGATGATCGAGCACGGGGACGCGGGTTGGGGGTGACTTCCAACCCGCTCATCCCGGCGAATGCCGGGACCCAGATGGAATGGCGGTGAGGCTGACGCCAAGAGCGCCGAGCTCTTCCAATCAGTCACCCCGTTTTAGGATCTGGGTCCCGGCATTCGCCGGGATGAGCGGATCGAGTGGGGACTGATCCCTACTTCTTCAGCCGCGAGATCAGCGCCGTCGTCGACGGATCGTGGCTCCCCACGGCCCCGCTCTCCAGCTCCGGCAGGATGCGGCCGGCCATCACCTTGCCCAGCTCCACGCCCCACTGGTCGAAGCTGTTGATGCCCCAGATCACGCCCTCGACGAAGGTCTTGTGCTCATAGAGGGCGATCAGGGCGCCGAACGCCTGGGGCGTCAGGCGGTCCATCAGCACCAGGGTCGAGGGCCGGTTGCCGGCGAAGGTGCGCTGCGGGGCCAGGGTCGCGATCTCGGCCTGGGAGACGCCCTTGGCGGTCAGCTCGGCGACGACGTCCTGCGTGGTCCGGCCCACCATGAAGGCCTCGGCCTGGGCCAGCAGGTTGGACAGCAGCTTCTCGTGCATGCCGGCCGGGCCCTCGTCGGACTTCGCCACGCCGATCAGCTCCATCGGGGTGATGTCGGTCCCCTGGTGCATGCACTGGAAGTAGGCGTGCTGGACGTTGGTGCCCTCGTCGCCGAACACCACGGTGGCGGTGCCGCGCTTGACCGGCTTGCCGTCCGGACCGACCGACTTGCCGTTGCTCTCCATCTCCAGCTGCTGGAGGAACGAGGCCAGGCGGCGCAGGCGGTGCGAATAGGGCACGACCGAGCGGGCCCGGCGGTCCAGGCCGTTGCGGTTGAAGATCTGGGCCAGGGCGATCAGCACCGGGGCGTTGACCTCCAGCGAGGCGGTGCGGAAGTGCTCGTCCATGGCCGCCGCGCCGTCCAGGAAGCCCTGGAACACCTCCCAGCCGCAGGCCACGGCCACCGACAGGCTGACCGACGACCACAGCGAATAGCGGCCGCCCACCCAGTCCCAGAAGCCGAACACGCGGTCGTCGGCCACCCCAAAAGCAGCCGTCTTGTCCAGCGCCGTGGAGATGGCGGCCAGGTGCTGGTTGGCGCCGGTCTCGCCCAGGGCCGCGGCCAGCCAGGCGCGGGCGGCGCCGGCGTTGGCCAGGGTCTCCTGGGTGGTGAAGGTCTTGGAGACCACGATGACCAGGGTCTCTTCGGGGTCCATGTCGGCCGTGGTCAGGGCGAACTCGGCGCCGTCCACATTGGCCACGAAGCGCAGGTCGATCGACGGCTTCACCGGCCGCAGGGCGTCCCACAGCAGGCGGGGACCCAGGTCCGAGCCCCCGATGCCGATGTGCAGGATGGCCTTGAACGGCTTGCCGGTGGCGCCCTTGATCGCGCCCGAGCGGACGGCCTCGGCGAAGGCCTTCATCCGGCCGCGGACGGCCTCGACCTCGGCCATGACCGGGACGCCGCCGGCTTTCACGTCGGCGTCGGCCTTGGCGCGCAGGGCGGTGTGCAGGACCGCGCGGCCTTCGGACGAATTGATCGCCTCGCCGCCGAACATCGCGGCCCGGGCGCCTTCGACGTCGGCCGCGTGGGCCAGGTCGAGCGCGGCCTCGAGGCCGGCCTCGTCCCAGGCCTGCTTGCTGAGGTCGACGTGCAGGCCGGCGACGTCCAGGGTCAGGGTTTCGAGACGCCGGGGCTCGGCCTCGAAGAACTCGACGATGCGCTTTTCGCCGGCGGCCTTGGCGGCGGCTTCCAGGCGGTTCCAGGCGGCGTCGAGATCGGCCATGCGGCGTTCCTTCACACTGAGTCGATGCGGTTTGGTAAATCGGCGTTTACCCGGGCGGGCTTAGCAAACCCCTGCCGCCACGTCATGGCAGACCAATGACGTTTTTTGCGGGAGGTCCCCATGTCGTGTGACGCCGTCGCCTTTTCGGCCATGCTGTTGTTCGCTTCGTTCAGTCCGGACGCACAGGCAAACGCCGCCCCGGCTGTCGTCCAACAAGGCCAGCCCCCAGCTTCAGTGGCTGGCGAGCCGCTGTTCGTCGACATCGTCGGCCGGGCCAGAAAGCTGAAGGCCCAGACCGAGGCCTACCGCGCCGCCCTGCCCAAGGACCCCGCCGCCGTCGCCGCCGCCCTGAAGGGCTGGGACACGTTCGGGGTGAAGATCGGCGAGCTGTCGGACCTGGACATGAAAGGCCACGTCACCCTGAAGGAGCGCGGCGCGGTCGACGACCTCAAGTGCATCCTGCGCGGCATCAGCCAGGACCTGCCCGAGAAGCTGAAGGCGGTGACCGAGGCCAAGACCGTCAAGGACCAGGACCTGGCCCTGCGCGACATGGTCTATCTGCTGAACGACAACGTCGAGGTGATCACCGCCCCGCCGCAGCCGGCGGCTTAAAGAACCCGCTCATCCCGGCGAATGCCGGGACCCAGATCCCAAGGCGTGGGGTCTGACGGGATGGGCTCACAGCGCAAGGAACCCACCACTCCGCTATTCCATCTGGGTCCCGGCATTCGCCGGGATGAGCGGGTCTATGGGAAACCTAAGCGTCCTTGTACTTCACCGAGCACCCGTACGGCTGGCTGTAGGCCACCGCCACCTTGCGCCCCGCCTTCACGTCGTTGAGCGCCGCGGCGACGTAGTTCTTGGCCGTCTTCAGGTCCTCGACCTTGGCGCTGGGCGTATCGTCGATCGCGCCCTCGTAGACGATCTGGCCGTCGCGATCGATGACGAACATGTGCGGCGTGGTCTTGGCCTTGTAGGCCGTGGCCACCGTCCCCTGCGGGTCCAGCAGCAGGGTGGTCGGCTTGGCGCCCTTGGCGTTCATCCAGGTCCTGGCGGCCGCGCCGTCGGGGAAATAGCCCTGCTTGCCCGGCGCCGACGAGGCGATGGTCAGCCAGACCACGCCGTCGGCCGTGGCCGCCTGCTGCAGGCCCTGCATGTTGCCCGAATAGTGCTTGCGGACGTAGGGGCAGCCCTCGTTGACCCACTCCAGCACCACGACCTTGCCCTTGAACTCGGATAGCGAGCGGGTCTTGCCGTCCACGTCGACGGCGGTGAAGGCGGGGGCGGCCTTGGCGTGGGCCAGGGACGGGATCGCCAGCATCAGCGCGGGCAGGCCGGCGGCGACGAGACGGCGGGTGATCGGCATGGCGTTTCTCCCAGGATGAAACCCCTCCGGGGCGGAGGATTCCACAAAACCCCGTTCCGCGAAAGACTCGCAAAAACTCCACGCCGCCTGCACGGCTCATCGCCGCACCTTCGCCATCGACGCTTGATAAGGCGAAGCTCGTTGTCCAGAAGACCGACCATGCCGCCGAAGTCCAAGATCTCCGCCGTTCTCGTCACCCTCGGCCTGGCCTTGGCCGGCTGCGCCACCGAGACCAAGACCACGGTCTTCGTGCCGGTCGTGGCGCCCACCCCGCCCAGCTCGCTGACGCCGCAGCCGGTGATGCTGTTCAACCAGACCAAGGACGGCCGCAAGCTGTTCACCCTGGACGCCGAGTTCCCCTATTGCGACGTCGAGACCGGCAAGGTGATCGTGGTGCCGCGCTGGTACGTCACCGACTTCGCCAGCGTGCCCTGGTACGGCCAGGGCTTCGTCGACCCGCAGGGGCCGACGGCGCGGGCGGCCATCGTCCACGACTGGCTCTACACGATCGGCGAGCCGGGCAAGCGGCAGGAGGCCGACGACATCTTCCTGCGGGCGATGCTGAAGTACGGCGTGCCGCCGTTCCAGGCCAACATCGCCTACAAGGCCGTGCGCATCGGCGGCGAGAAGGGCTACGGCCTACCCACGGACTGGCGGTTCACCGATCCCAAGCGCCAGGACCTGTTCCAGCCCGCGCCGTTCGCCAAGCCCAGGACCGGGGCCGTGCGCGTCATGCCGCGCTGCCAGGGCTTCGGCGCCCTGATCCAGTCGGGCTGGCGGGCCTATCCCCTGCCGGTCCAGGTGACGGCCCCGCCGCCGCCCGTGACGGTGACCCGCACGCCGCTGGACCAGGTGAAGGAACGCCTGCCGTTCGGCGGCAAGGGCGATAAGAAGAAGTAGGATCGAGGCTCACCTACTTGCCCCCACCTGGCGGCTTCGCCGCCTGTCCGCCCCCTTAGGGGGCGGAGCCACTCGCGCGGCGGCGGCGGCAGGGCTCTTCCCCCTCCGGGGGAAGACGACCGCGAAGCGGTCCGTAGGGGGCAAGCGTTCGCCGCTCTAACCCTTGGCCGCTTTTTCGATGGCCTCGATCACCAGCCCCTCGGTCAGCAGCTGCGGCAGCACCACCGGCTCGCCGCTCCCCTTCGGATAGACCAGGTACAGCGGCACGCCCGCGCGGCCGTGCTCGGCCAGGGCCGCGGCGATGGTCGCGTCGCGCTTGGTCCAGTCGGCGCGCAGATAGACGGCGTCGGCGGCCTTGAAGGCGTCGACCACCCGCTGGCCCCGCAGGGCCGTGCCCTCGTTGACCTTGCAGGTCACGCACCAGTCGGCGGTGAAGTCGACCATCACCACCTTGCCCTGGGCCTGCAGCGCCTTGACCTTCTCCGGACTCCAGGCCTCGGCGGCCAGTCCGGGACCGGCCGCGCTCGAGGCCGGCGGCCGCTCGTCATGGATGGGGGTCACCTGGGGCTCGCCCCGGGCGGCGACCCAGACCAGGGCGATCACCCCGGCCAGGCTGACCAGGGCGATCACCAGAGGCGCGACCTGGCTCTTGCCCAACGCGCCCCGCGCCTGGGCCAGGCCATAGAGCCAGGCGGCGAAGGCGATCAGGACGGCGGCGGCGAATATCATCGCCAGCGGGATCGGCCCGGTCTGCTGGCTGAACACCCAGGCCAGCCAAGCGGCCGTGGCGTACATCGGGAAGGCCAGGCCCTTCTTCAGCACGTCCATCCACGGACCGGGGCGCGGCAGGCGGCCCAGCAGGCCGGGGATGAAGGCCAGCAGCACGAACGGCGCGGCGAAGCCCAGGGCCAGGCCCAGGAAGACGGCCAGCGACAGCAGCGGCGGCTGGGTCAGGGCGTAGCCCAGGGCCCCGGCCATGAACGGCGCGGTGCAGGGGGCGGCGACCAGCACCGCCAGGGCGCCGGTCAGGAACGAACCGGCCACGCCGTCGCCGCCCGCGCCCGCGCCCGAGGCCGCGTTCTGCACCGAGGCCCCGACCTCGAACACGCCCGACATGTTCAGCGCCACCAGCAGCATCAGCAGGGCCAGCCCCGCGACCACGGCCGGCGACTGCAGCTGGAAGCCCCAGCCCACGGCCGCCCCGCCCGCCCGCACGGCGATCAGCAGGCCGGCCAGGGCCAGGAAGGTGACGACCACCCCGACCAGGAAGGCCAGGCCCTGGACGCGGGTCTTGCCGGCGTCGTGGGCGTGGGCGGTCAGGCTGGCGGCCTTCATCGACAGGATCGGGAAGACGCAGGGCATCAGGTTCAGGATCAGGCCGCCCAGGAAGGCGAACGCCACGGCCAGGGGCAGGCCCAGGCTCGCGCCCCCATCGGCGCTATTGGCGGTCCCGCGGGCCTTGGCCGGCGCGGCGGGCGGCGCGCCCAGGCCGCCGGCTGCGGCCGGGATCGTCCCGGGCGTGGCGGTGACCTCGTAGGCCACGCCGTTCAGGGCCAGCACGCCGGACAGCTCGGTCGGCTTCTGCTCGGCCTGGGTGAAGTCGTAGCCGGGGGTCAGCGACAGGGTCAGGCCCTCGGGACCGCGCTCGATCGACTGTTCGGGCGGATGCTCGATGGCCTTGCCGGAATAGGGATAGAAGAACGCGCCCGACACGTCGGCGCCCTTCAGCGGCGCGCCAGTCACGGCCAGCTTCAGCACTGAGCCCTGCAACTGGAACACCGCCTTCAGCCCGGCCGGCTTGGGGGCCTTGGCCAGGGTCTCGGCGACCTTGGCGCCCCATTTCGGATCGGTGCCGGGCATCCCCGCCACCACGGGCAGGGTCAGGGTGACGACGGCGTCCTCGGGCACGCAGACCTGTTCGCAGACCAGGAAGGCGGCGGCGGCCTTCAGGGTGACCACCGAGCCGACCTGGGCGTTGGCCGGCACGCTGATCGGCACGGGCAGCAGCACGTCGCCCGTATAGGCGAAGTCCAGCAGCGGCCCGACGCGGCTCTTCTCCGGCGTCGGCCAGACGATGTCGCCGGCGGTCCAGCCGGCCGGCAGGGTCCAGACGATGCGGGTGGCGTCGCCCGCGTCGCCGGGATTGCGCCAGTAGGTGTGCCAGCCCGACTGGATCTTCTGGCTCAGGGCCACATAGACCGTCGAGCCCGGCGCGACGCCGGCCTCCTGCGAGACCAGCTCGACCTCGATATGCCCGGTGTGGACCGGATCGGCCTTCGCCGGAGGCGCGCCCAGGAACAGGGCGACCATCAGCGCCGGTACGACGGCGAACAGCTTGCGAAGCGACATGAACGGGTTCCAGGCCAGGTCGAGAGCACGACACATGACCTCTCCGAGCGCTCTCGACAATGGCCAAGCCGCCGTGATCAGGTCGTAGACCCGCGTTCGCAAGAGAGTCGCCCGTCCATGCCCGCTTCCTTCGACGACATCGAGATCGGCCAGGTCGTGTCCCTGGGGACCACGGTCGTGGACGGCAAGGCGCTGGAGAGCTTCTGCGCGGCGTTCCAGCCGGGCTGGCCCGCGGCCAGCGGCGCGCCCGACACCATGGTCTTCGCCATCTGGTCCAAGCTGGACAGCGAGGCCAGCGCCGCCTGGCCCCAGACCAAGCGGGTCGGCGTCGACGCCCTGCGCTGGCTGCGCAACCCGCCCGCGGGCGAGCTGCTGCGCGGCCGCATGACGGTGATGGGCAAGGACCCGGTCGGCGACGGCAAGGGCATCGTCATCGCCCAGCACGACCTGCTGGACGAGGCGGGACGGCTGGTCTTCTCGTGCCTGACGCGGAGCATCTTCGCGCGGTAGGCGGCGACCGAAGCTGGGGACAGGCGCATGCGCCTGTCCCCGACCGCGCAAAGAAAAAGGCGGCGGCCCCTCTCGGAACCGCCGCCTCTTCAACGCCGTGAAGCGTCTAACCTAGTTCAGTGCGCCGTTGGCGGCCGTCTGCTGCTGGCGCAGGGTGGCCATGGCGATCAGGCGGTCCCAACCGATCAGCGAGACCAGGTGGGCGTAGATCTGGGCCAGGGCGCCGCTGGTCTGCAGTTCCTTGACCTTGTCGGCCGGCAGGGCGTTCAGCTTCTCTTCCGAGACGCCGTAGTACTCGGCCACGGTCTGGGGCTCGCCGGCCTGGCCGTTGGCGTCGACCGGGGTGAAGACGGCCTTCTTCAGTTCGAAGAGGTCGTTGTCCTTCAGCAGCTGCACGAACGAGTCGGTGCGGCGGCGCTCGACTTCGAAGTCGTCGCAGAACTTGATGCAGTTCTGGGTGTATTCGGTGGGCTCGCCCTTGTCGTCGAACAGCGGGGTCTGGCCGCCTTCGGCCAGCAGGTCCGAACCGCGATCGATGCAGACGATCATGCGCTCCTGGGCCTCGTCATTGGCCAGGACGAACGGATAGCGGCGGATGTAGGCGGGGATGTAGCAGCCCGGCTCGAAACCGCCGTCGGCGGCGATGAACAGGTTCTCGCCGGTGTTGAGGCCCATGACGGCCAGCGGGACGCGGTCCTCGCCGGCGAAGATCACCGGATAGCTCAGGGCGGCCGGGGCGAACTCGGTGACGGCCAGCGGCACGGCGGTGCCGCTCAGGGCGAAGCTGTAGGGCTTGTCCTTGTGGACCAGGCCGAGCTTGGCGTGCTGCTCGCGGTTCAGCGGCTCCGGCGAGGAGTAGAACAGGACGTTGCCGGAGATGCCGCCGGCGGGTTGGGTCGTTTCCATGAACAGCTCGACAAAAAGCTAATGAGACGGACGTCTATTGCGTTTAGGCGTCCTTAGAAGGGTCCGGCGCTTCTAGCCGATCCGGAGGGGCCTCGCAATCGACCCCTCCGCCTTACGGTTAAGTCGGGCCGCCGTTTCGCTCAGTACGCGAAGGAAGCCCGGTAAACGCTGTCATGGGTGGAGCGTTATCGAGGAGGCGAACCCGCCCTTTCCTCTTTCGTCGTCATCCCGGAAAGCGCGGAACGCTTGTCCGGGACCCAGGGGACTGGGCGAAGGCGGTGCGGCTCAGCTGGGTCCCGGACAGCCTCTTCGAGGCTTCCGGGATGACAACCCTGGGGGATCGGCAAGCTCGTCCGCGATCCTAGAACTTCCAGGCCACGCCCGCCCGCACCGAGCGGCCCGGCGACGGGGCGATGTCCTTGAGGAACGAGACGTGCTCGCGGATCTCCTCGTTGGTCAGGTTGCGGCCGTCGATGAACAGCCGCAGCGGGGAGTCGGCGATCGGCTTGAACGTGGCCTTCAGGTTGACCACCGTGTAGCCGTCGGTGGGCAGTTCGAAGGTCGCCACGCGATCCTGTTCGGCCACCCGGCGCACCTCCAGGGTGGTCTCGACGCGCGGCGCGGTCCAGACCACCGAGCCGCCCAGCGACCACGGCGGGATGCGGGCCGGGACGCCGGCGTCGGTGCCGCCGTGCACCCAGTCGAAGGTGGTCTCCAGGCGGATCGACTGGCTGGCGCCGCGCCAGGCCTCGTAGCTGGCCTCCAGCTCGGCCCCGTGGAAGTCGGCCTTGGTCTGGAAGTACTGGTAGACGGGCAGGTCGTCCTCGACCGCGCCGGTCGGGGCCTCCTCGATGAAATTGTCGTACTTGGCGGCCCACAGGTGGCCCTCCGCGCGCAGGCGGTCGCTCTTCCAGCGGACCGTGGCCTCCAGCGAGGTGACGGTCTCGGAGTCCAGGCTGTCGTCGCCCACCTCGAAGCCGCCGGTGCCCGGGTGCGGGCCGTTGGCGAACAGCTCGAACTCGGTCGGGGCCCGGCCGTTGCGCGACAGGGTCAGGGCGGTGAACAGGGCGTCGGTCGGCTTGTAGAACACGCCCAGCGAGGCCGAGACGTTGTCGAAGTCGCGCGTCTCGGTGGGAGTCCGCAGCTCGCGGGTGTCGAAGCGCAGGCCGGCGTCGATCCCCCACTGGCCGCGGTCCAGCCGCTGCAGGGTGAAGATCCCGTACTCCTTGATGTCGGTGGAGGGCACGAAGGCCTCGTCGCCGATCGCCTCGAAGTGGCGGTCCAGGGCCTGGAAGCCGATGGCGCCCTGGTGGCCGTCATGCTCGCGGTGCACCAGCTCCACGCGACCTTCCGTGCCATGCGACAGGAAGCGGGTGCCCACCTCGCCGTCCTCGACGCTGACCTCGGCGTGCTCGTAGTCGGCGTAGCCCAGCGAGACGCGGACCTTCTCGAACCACGGATTGTCCAGTTCCTGCTCGCCGCGCAGGTCGTAGCGGGTCTGCTGCAGGTGGATCGAGACCGGGCCCTCGGCGTCCGGATCGATCGGGGCCAGGATCTGCTCGTAGGGCACGCCGTAGGTGGTGTCGGTCTTCTTGACCGACGCCCCGATGAAGCCCCGGTCGTGGACCCAGGAGACGCCCGCGCCGTAGGCGTCGACCTCGACGTCGGTGTTCTTGACCACGTGGTCGGGATCCACCGTCAGGCCGTCGCGGGCCGCCAGGCGGTCGGAGACGGCGGCGGTCGGGATCGAATAGTCGTCGGTGCGGCGGCTGGAGAAGTCGGCCGCGAACACGATCGGGCCCTTCCCGGCCTTGACCGCGCCGCTGTAGGCGTAGCCGTCGTCGACGCTGGAGGCCGAGGCCGACAGCCGGCCCTCGGGGCCGTTGGCGGCGGGCGTCGAGGGCACGCGGTCGTCGATCATGTTGACCACCCCGCCGATGCCCGAGCCGCCGTAGGCCAGGGTGGAGGGGCCGCGCAGCACCTCGATGCGCGAGGCCTCGCCCGGGTCGCTGGCCACGGCGTGGTCGGGCGACAGGGCGCTGGCGTCCACCTGGCCGACGCCGTTCTGCAGCACCATCACCCGGGGGCCCGACAGGCCGCGGATCACCGGGCGCGAGGCGCCGGGGCCGTAGAAGGTGGAGCGCAGGCCCGGCAGGCCGTTCAGCATGTCGCCGATGCCGGCCGGCGGGGCGACGTCCAGCTGGTCGCGAGTCACGACGTTGACGCTGCTGGTCACGGTGTCCAGCGACACGGCGTAGGGGGCGGCGGTGACCACCACCTTGTCGACCGCGTTGGGGGCTTCGGGCGCGTCGGGCGCGGCCGCGGCGTCGGCGGGCGCCGGCGTTTCGGCGGCGTGCGCCAGGGGCGCGGCGAGAGCGAACGCCAGCAGGCTCGCGGCGGAAAGCAGTACGCGACGGGGCATGGGAAATCCTGAACCTTGACCGGGGGAGCGGCTTGGCCGAAGTGTTATGAAATAACATTACGATTCGTCAAGCCGCTTCTTGCCAAAACCCGGCTTGACGCGGCGTCTCGTCGCCGTTCTGTGGTCGGATGACCGATCGGAGGCCGCCCATGACCCGAAACGCGATGCTCGTCGCCGCCTTTTCAGGCGCCCTGCTGATGGGCTGCTCGCCGGTCCAGGAGCTGTTCTCCAAGGCCGCCCCGGCCGCCGCGCCCTATGCGGTCAGCCCCAGCACCGCCAGCTGGACCAAGCCGCCGCCCGGCTACCTGACCACCGGCATGAACCTGGACGGCGCGACCATCGTCGGCCCGCCGCCCGAGCCGAAGTCGACGCGCGGCCGGGCCGACCGCAAGATCTTCAACCAGACCCGCAAGCTGGCCGGCGGCCCGGCCTGGGACAAGGCCATCGCCGACGCCGACCTGTCGGGCGCGCATGGCTTCAAGAGCTTCTCCTGCGCGGCGGGCGTCAATATCGGGCCCGAGGCGACGCCGGTCCTGGCCAACATGCTGCTGCGGATGACCGACGACGCCGCCACCCTGTACCAGCCGGCCAAGGCGGTCTTCCAGCGCAAGCGGCCGCCGGTGGGCAACAAGAAGCCGATCTGCGTGCCGCGCGAGAAGTGGATCGAGACCGACGGCTCGTATCCGTCCGGGCACGGCCTGATCGGCTGGTCCTGGGCCCTGGTGATCTCGGAAGTCGCCCCCGAGCACGCCAGCGCCGTCCTGGCGCGCGGCCGCGAGTTCGGCGACAGCCGCATCGTCTGCGGCGTGCACTTCCAGAGCGACATCGAGGCGGGCCGCTACCTGGGCTCGGCCATGGTCTCGCGCCTGCACCAGGACCCGGCGTTCCTGAGCGATCTGGAGAAGGCCAAGGCCGAGGTGGCGGCGTCGAAGGCCGCCGGACCTCCGACCGGATGCCCTGCCGCCTAGCACTTGCCCCCTACGGATCGCTTCGCGATCGTTCTTCCCCCGGAGGGGAAGAGCCGCGCCGCGTTCGCGGTCAGGTGGGGGCAAGTGGGTGCGCTAAGGATACACCCTAGGCCGCCCCACGAACACCACGTGCGGCTTCAGCGGATCGCCGTCCGCTACGCCCGGATGCTCGAAGTCCCGCGCCGGATCGTAGGCCATGCCCAGCCGCCGCATCACCGCCTGGGAGGCCAGGTTGGTGCGGGCGGTGAAGGCGATGATCTCGGCGATGCTGAGGTCGAAGCCGTAGTCGAGGGCCGCGCGGGCCGCCTCGGTGGCGTAGCCCTGGCCCCAGGCGTCGGGGGCGAAGCGCCAGCCGATCTCGACCTGGCCGGCCAGCAGCGGGTTCTCCTCGGGCACGTGCCAGATGCCGGCCAGGCCGATCACCCGCCGGTCGTCCCGGCGCTCGACCACGTAGAAGCCGAAGCCGTGCTCGGCGAAGTGGGCCTGGACCCGGTCGACGAAGTGGTCGCTCTCGGCCCGCGAGCGCGCGCCGCCCAGCCAGGCGCCGACCGCCGGGTCGGCGTTGATCGCCGCGATCGCGTCGCGGTCGGCATCGACCGGCGCGCGCAGGACGAGCCGGCCCGTCCCTATCACTTCAAGCCGCCGATCACGCGGGGCGGCCGCTGGCCAGGGCGCCGTAGAACTCCGGCCGGCGGTCGCGGAAGAAGCCCCAGGCCGCCCGGTGGGTCTGCAGGAAGTCCAGGTCGAAGGTGGCGCTGACCAGGCCCTCGTCGCTGCGGCCCAGCTCGCTGACCAAGTCGCCGCGATGGTCGGCGATGAAGGACGAGCCGTAGAAGGTCTGGCCGCCGTTCGGATAGCCGTCCCACGGCTCGAAGCCGATGCGGTTGGCGCCGACCACCGGGATCACGTTGCTGACCGCGTGGCCCTGCATGGCCCGCCGCCACGGCAGGGCGGTGTCCAGGCTGGGGTCGTGCGGCTCGCTGCCGATGGCGGTGGGGTAGAACAGGGCCTCGGCGCCCATCAGGGCCATGGCGCGGGCGGCCTCGGGGTACCACTGGTCCCAGCAGATGCCGACGCCCAGGCGGCCGAAGCGCGTGTCCCAGACCTTGAAGCCCGTGTCGCCCGGCCGGAAGTAGTACTTCTCCATGTAGCCGGGGCCGTCGGGGATGTGACTCTTGCGGTAGAGGCCCAGCAGGCTGCCGTCGGCGTCCGCCATGACCAGGCTGTTGAAGTAGTGCGGCCCCTCGCGCTCGAAGATCGAGATCGGGATCACCACGCCCAGCTCGCCGGCCAGCGGCGCGATGGCCTTGACCACCGGGTGCTCGCGCCACGGATGGGCCTCGGCGAACCAGCGCTCCTCCTGGGCCACGCAGAAGTACGGCCCCTGGAACAGCTCGGACGGCAGGATCACCTGGGCGCCCTTGGCGGCGGCCTCGCGGATGAAGGCTTCCGTCTTCTTGATGTTGGCCTGCAGGTCCATCCCGTACGAGGTCTGGATCGCGGCGACGCTGAGCTTGCGGGTCATTCGCCGGGCTCCTGTTGGCTGATGCAGTGGAACGAGCCGCCGCCGGTGAGGATGGCGGTCGAGGGCAGGCCGATCACCTCGCGCTCGGGGAACAGGCCGCTGATCACCTCGACGGCGAAGGCGCCCGACTCCTCGGCGTAGATCGGCACGATCACCGCCTCGTTGGCGATCAGGAAGTTCATGTGCGAGGCCGGGATGATCTCGCCGTCCTCGTCGAGGACGCGGCCCGGCGACGGGATGCGGACCACCTGCAGGGGCGAGCCGCGGCTGTCGGTCATGCCGGCCAGGGCGCGGGCGGTCTCGGCGTAGACCTCGGCGTTGGGGTCGTCGACGCCGAAGGCCATGGGACAGGCCACCACGCCCGGCGCGACGAAGCGGGCCAGGTTGTCGACGTGGCCGTCGGTGTGGTCGTTCAGCAGGCCGTCGCCCAGCCACAGCACCTTCTTGGCGCCCAGGGCGGCGGTGAGGGCGGCCGTGGCCTTGGCCTCGTCCCAGTCGCCGTTGCGGTTGGCGTTCAGCAGGCACTGGCGGGTGGTGAGGATCGTGCCCGTGCCGTCGTGGTCCAGGGCGCCACCCTCCAGCACGAAGGCGTTGCGGGCCAGGGGCGCACCCGAGGCGGCGGCGATCTGCTCGGCGACGATGTCGTCGCCCTCCAGCTGGTACTTGCCGCCCCAGCCGTTGAACTTGAAGCCGGCCGCGACGGCGCCCTTGGCGGTCTCGGTGAAGATCGGGCCGGTGTCACGCAGCCAGATGTCGCCGAACTGGCCGCGGACGATCTCGACCGTGGTGTCGCCGAGAAGCGCGCGGGCGGCGGCCTCGGCCTCGTCGCCGACCACCATCAGGCGCACGCGCTCGCCGCCCGGACCGGCCAGGGCGCGGGCCAGGTCGGCCACTTCCTGCTGGGCTTGCCCGAGGTCTTCCTGCCAAAGCTCGGCGTGGCTGGGGAAACCCACCCACATGGCGCGGTGCGGAGCCCACTCGGCGGGGACGGTCGTGGTCATGAACGGAACCTGGATCGAAACGGGAGGCGCAAATGGGCCGGGACGGCCCCGGGGTCAAGCCGCCCTTCTAGCAAACTGGTGCGACAAAAGAAAAAGGGCGGTCCGTTTCCGGACCGCCCTTCCGTCTTTGACCGAGAGGTCAGCCTCGAGAGGCTGATTAGAACTCGGTGCGCAGGGTGAACTGAACCGTGCGCGGCGAGCCGATGTAGTAGGTCGGCGCGCTGGCCGCCGAACCCGTCAGGGCCACGGCGTTGGTGCGCGAGCTGATCGAGCCGAAGTAGGTCTCGTTGAACAGGTTGTTCACGTTCAGCTGGGCGTAGGTCTTCTTGGCGAAGGGCAGGTCGTACGACAGCGACAGGTCCCACACGGTGTAGTGCGGGGCGACTTCGTCGTTCACGTCCGTCGAGTAGCGGTTGCCGGTGTACTTGCCCTGGACGCCCATGTGCAGCGCCTCGGTGATGTCCCAGTCGACGCGGCCGCCGAAGGTGTACTTCGGGGTCTCGACCACTTGCTTGCCCGACAGCGGCAGGAGGGCGCCGGCGGCGTTGAGCACCAGGTCGTCCTGGATCTCGCTGTTGTTGTACGAGAACGAGCCGGTGACCGTCAGGTATTCCGCGACGGCCCAGGCCGCTTGCGTGTCGAAGCCCCAGGCCTTCACGTCACCGACGTTGCGGTCGATGCTGATGTTCAGGTCCGGATCGAAGGCTTGCACGATGCGGTTCTTGTAGTCGGTCTTCCACAGCGCGGCGGTGGCCATGACGGTCGGCGCCGAGTAGCGGTAGCCCAGGTCGTAGGTCTTGGTCGTTTCCGGACGGGTGTCGGCCGGGGTGCCGACGCCGTTTTCCAGCGTGGCGGTGTAGAGGTTGTCGGTACGCGGCGAGGAGAAGCCCTCGGCGTAGCTGACGTACACGGTGTGACCGCCGCCGATGTCATAGGTCGCGCCGGCGTTCGGCAGGACCTTGTCGTACTTCACGGTGGCCGACCACGGCTTGATGTAGCGCAGGTTGGCGGCCGTGCCGGTGGCGAACTGCACGGTGCCGTCGGTGTTGGTGACGACCGGCGCCTGGGTGGTGCAGCTGACGGTGAAGCCCGAGATGACGGTGGTCAGGTTCGTGGCGTTCTGCGTGTAGCAGTACTGGTTCAGCTCGCGCTTGAAGAAGGGCGCGCGCACGCCGAGGTTCACGGTCAGGCGGCTGTCCATGAACTTGCCGCGGTATTCGGCGGCGACCTGGTTCAGCTGGGCGATCGAGAAGCGGTCGCGAGCGCGCAGATAGCTGCCGTCCGAGGTGTAGATCTTGGCGCCGTGGCCGTCCTTGCCGCCGAACACGTTGGTCGTGTTGCCTTCGGCGTCGAGGGCCGTGTACTCGCCGGTCTGACGGTGGCGGCCGTAGTCGCCGGTGTAGGCGACGCGGATGCGGTTGTCGTCGTTCAGATCCCAGATCAGCGAGCTGGTGACCGTGTAGCGGCGGGTGTTGGTGACGCTGGGCGCGAAGAACGCGACGGTGTCGAGCGTGTCGCCGTCGCCGTTCAGGTCCTTGGCGGCGCCGTTCGAACCGCGGACGCGGCCGTCGGTTTCAGCCACGGTGGCCAGCTGCGAGCCGCCGTCGGCCAGGGTGTACTGGAACGACGGGTCGATCGTCAGGCGCAGGTTGTCGGTCAGGTGGAACAGGGCCGAGCCGCGGACGCTGCCGGTGTTCGACGGGTTGACCTGGCGGCCGTAGTAGTCCGAGCAGTTGCCCGGGATGGCCGGGGCGGTCTCGGTGATGGTGCGGGTGCCCGCGTTGATCACGCGGTTGGTGCAGGTGGCGGTGTAGTCGAGGTTCTTGCCGAAGGCGTTGAACTCGGCCAGCGTCAGCTGACGGATGTTGTTGTTGCGGTTCTCATTGTAGTTCACCGCGAGGCTGACGAAGTCGCCGCGATCGCCGATGTCCTGGATGATGCGGGCGTTGACCTGCTTCTTCTCGAGCGAGCCCGGGCCCTTCCACTTGTCGTACTTCTGGTACGAGCCGGCCACGAAGGCGCGGGTGCCGATCGGACCGAAGTCGCCGGTTTCCAGCATCAGGAAGGCGCGGCGATAGTTGTCGTCGCCGATCGAGGCGTCGGCGATGCCGCCGAACTCATGCGCCGGCTTGCGGGTGATGTAGTTGATGGTGCCGCCGGTGGCCGAAGCGGTCGGGCTGTCGACGTCGGTCGTGCCCAGGTTGACGCTGGCGCGGTCGATCAGTTCGGGGTCCAGCTGCTGGTTCGGATAGACGGCGTAGTTGCCGGTGTCGTTCAGCGGCACGCCGTCGAAGGTGACCGAGACGCGGGCGCCGTCGAAGCCGCGCAGGCGCAGGTTGCCGCCCGACGAACCGTAGGGGTCGTTGTTGGTGAAGCTGACGCCCGGCAGCAGGTTCAGCGACTGGAACACGTTCTGGCCGGTGGACTGGGTCGCCAGGAAAGCGTTGTCGACCGAGGCGCGCGACTTCGGCAGCGTCTCGACGATCTGGCCGGCGACGGCGCGCTGGCCGGCGGCGGTCACGACCACGCTGTCGACTTCGTTGGCTTGCGAGCCGGTCGACTGGGCGAAGGCGGCGGTGGCGCTGAGCAGGCAGCCGACCAGAGCGGTCGACGCCAGACAGGCGAGCTTTTTCGTCATCATCTTGATCTATCCCCTCGTTCAAGTCGCAGCGGGGTGCATGAAGCCCGCCGGACCACTCATTAAGAGGCTCTTTAGCGACGTATTTAGAAGGTTTGGTGACGGAAAGGCCACGATCGCGGATAAACACGCTTCGGGGGCCCCGCTTGCGGAAGATTTAGTCAGCGTCCTCTTACTTATGCGGGAGAAATCGGCGTGGCCCTTGATGAAACAGCGCGGGCGGCTCGAGCGCGAATCGAAAGGCTGACCCTGATCTTGATCGGGGTCCTGACGATTCTGAGGGTCGTGGCGCTGTTCGTGACACCCCTGGAGTTGTACCCGGACGAAGCCCAGTACTGGCTGTGGTCGCGCCACCTCGATTTCGGCTACTTCTCCAAGCCTCCGGTCATCGCCTGGCTGATCTGGGCGACCACCGGGATCGGCGGCGACGCCGAGGCCTGGCTGCGCATCGGTTCGCCCCTGCTCAACGCCGCCACGGCCCTGATCATCGCCCGCATCGCCACGCGGCTGTACGGAAACGAACGGGGCGGGACCTGGGTCGGCGCGGCCGCCGCGGCGATCTTCATCCTGATGCCGGGGGTCCAGCTGTCGTCGGTGCTGATCACCACCGACACCCCGCTGCTGTTCTTCCTGGCCTTGATGATCTGGGCCTGCGTCAGCTTGCCGCACGCCTCGCCCCGCGTCCGCATCTGGGTCGCCGCCGGCATGGGCGCGGCGCTGGGCATGGCGTTCCTGAGCAAGTACGCGGCGATCTACGCCCTGGCCAGCCTGGCCGTGCACCTGTTCCTCTCGCGCGAGGCCCGGCGCGCCTGGACCCCGGCCATGGCGGTCGCCTTCTTCGCGGCCCTGCTGGTGGTCTTCGCCCCCAACATGATCTGGAACTACCAGCACCACTTCTCGACGCTGGAGCACACCGCCGCCAACGCCAACTGGAAGTCGGGCAAGCTGTTCAACCCGATGGAGCTGATCCAGTTCGTCGGCTCGCAGTTCGGGGTGTTTGGGCCCGTGCCGTTCGCCGTGCTGGGCGGCGGCGCCCTGCTGCTGGCCGTCCGCAAGCGGCTGGCCGCCGCCGACATCACCCTGCTGTGCTTCGCCCTGCCGCCGCTGGCGACGGTGGCGGCCCAGGCCTTCGTCTCGCGCGCCAACGCCAACTGGGCGGCCGCGGCCTATGTCGCCGGGTCGGTGCTGGTCGCCGCCTGGCTGCTGCGCTGGGACGCCCGCCGCTGGCTGATCGGCGGCCTGGTCCTGCAGGGCGCGCTGGCCGTCCTGTTCCTGACCTGGGTGATCGCTCCGCGCACGGCCGACGCCATGGGCATGGGCAACGCCTTCAAGCGGGCCCGCGGCTGGGACCAGACGGTGCAGGCGATCATCGACCGCTCGCGCGAGGAGCAGGCCCTGCACGGCGGCCTGACCGCCGTCGCCCTGGACGACCGCTTCCTCTACAACGTGGCCGCCTATTACGGCCGCGACTATTTCGGCACGCCGGCCGCCCCGCCGCTGAAGATGTGGGTGCACGAGATCGCCCCCCGCAACCAGGCCGAGGCCGAGGCCCCGCTGGACGCCGGGCTGGGCCGCCGGGTGCTGATCGCCAGCCTGGAAGGCACCTATCGCGGCAAGATCCAGCAGGACTTCGCGACGACGTCCGACCTGCAGATCGTCCGCGTGCGCCTGGACAGGAAGCGCTCGCGCCGCACCGACCTGTTCATCGCCCAGGACTTCCGGCCCGTGCCGCGCGACCCGGTGACGGGACTGCCGCCGGATACGCCGTGGAAGGATCCGGGGAAGTAAGTGATTTCTCCCTCCCCCTCGTGGGGGGAGTTATATACTTGACAAAGCAGGCTTCGGAATCCATTGTTCAGCTAACGAACAAGGCCTGACGCTATGAACCTCACCAGCCCGATCTTCCAAGACGCCGATAAGGCCCGCGAGCACCTGGAAAAGACCCGCTGGCCGAACGGTCCCGTCTGCCCGCATTGCGGCGTCGTTAACGAGGCGACCAACGTTGGTGGCAAGGCGGCTCGCAAGGGCTGCTACCAGTGCAACGCCTGTCGCGAGCAATTCACGGTGACGGTCGGCACGGTGTTCGAACGCTCCAAGGTGCCGCTCAACAAGTGGTTGCTGGCGACCTTCCTCATGTCGTCCAGCAAGAAGGGCATTTCGGCTCACCAGATCGGCCGTGGCCTCGGCGTGACCTACAAGACGGCCTGGTTCATGTGCCACCGCATCCGCGAGGCCATGAACCCTTCAGATCCCGGCCCGCTGGGCGGCGAAGGCAAGACGGTCGAAGCCGACACGACGTACATTGGCGGCAAGGAAAAGAACAAGCACGTCGGCAAGCGCAACCCGAAGAACATCGGCGGCATGGGCAAGCAGATCGTCCACACGCTCGTTGAGCGCGGTGGCCGCGCCCGCTCGCACCACACCGCCAACATCACCGGCGCCACCCCGGCCCCGCTGCTGTTCACGACCGTTCACCGCGCCTCCACGCTGATGACCGATACGGCGGGCGGCTACATGCGTCTGGGCAAGGAGTTCGCCCGTCACGAAATGGTCGATCACGGCCGCGACGAGTACGTGCGCGGCGACGCCTACAGCAACACCGTGGAAGGCTACTTCGCCGTCCTCAAGCGCGGCGTCTACGGGACCTTCCATCACGTCTCGGAGGCCCATCTGGGCCGCTACCTCGCCGAGTTCGATTTCCGCTACTCCAACCGCTCGGCAGTTGGCGTGAACGACACGATGCGCACTGACGAAGCCTTGCGCGGCATCGGTGGCAAGCGCCTGACCTATCGGCGGACTAGTGAAGGCGCGCACGCCTAAGCAGAAGGCCAAGCGCTTACAGACAATCCGCGCTAACGTCCGCAAAACGGGGAGGCAGGAATGACTGACGCTCTAACGATAGGCGGCGCGCTCAGCGCTACCAAAGCCGCGTTTGACCTGACGAAGGCCTTCGTTGACGTCCGAGACGCGACGAAGGTTCAGGCGGTGAAGTTCGAACTTATGGGCCTGTTGCTCCAAGCCCAAGAGGCGGAGGCGGCGCTGATTGCCGAAAAACGCCAGTTGGAAGAACGCGTCCGCGCACTTGAAGCATGGGACGGCGAGAAGCAGCGCTACCAGCTTGAAGCAGTTGGGGAGGGCGGCTTCGCCTACGCCCTGAAGCCAGAGGCCACAGGCACCGAACCGCCCCATAAAATATGCGCTCACTGTTACGAGCATGGTCACAAGTCCCTTCTCATGACCTTCACTTACGATGTCGGCCGGGCGGAGGTTTTACGCTGCCATCAGTGTGCGTCGGAGATCGCAATTCACGGCATTCCGCCGAGCGAACAGCGCCGCCCGGCACCTACGGGTGGCGCTACATGGGGACGGGGCCGAAGGGGGGTAGCTCGCCACTAGTCCGCCTCCTTGGGCGCGGGCTTCGGCTCGCGCCCCTTCAGCGGCTCATGTGGCTTGTGCGGCGTGTTCACGAGGCGATGCAGGACGGCGTTGAACGCCTCCTCGTCTCGCTTTTCATCTTCGGAAGGTGTGTCGATCATGGCGCTTTGGGACCCGTTTCACGGCGACGATAAGGCCGCCGAAGCCGCCTTCATCGCTTGCGGTAAGCTAGCGATATTCTGGGGCCACCTGGAACTCACAATCGAGGCCCTCGTAATCACACTCCGCAATCGCCAAAAAGCCCCCTCGGTCAACGGCGCCTTTGTGAATTTCCCGGTGTCGTTCCTGAAGAAGAAATCCGAAATCAGGGACAGGATGAAAGTCGACCCCATCTATCTCGACATCAAAGACAAGGTATCGGGAATGCTGGGTGAAGCCACCGTCATACACAACGTGCGCGTGATAGCGCTTCACAGCGTATGTCAGGGGGTGAATATCGACGGCGACCTTGAGTTCGGTCAATCGGACCAGAAGCGCGGGGTGTCTTACACGCCCAAAACACTCTCATTCTCGGAAATCGACCAAGCTTCTGCCCGAGTCAGGTCGCTTCAGGCGGAGTTTGAGGATATTTCGCGCGAAATGCGTCGACGATGGCTAGCACGCGGCGCGCCTCCGTTTGCGCCGTCCAATCCGCCGCCCCATCAGCCTCCCAACCAATGATTATGCGGGCGATCTCATCGATGAGATCGCTCTCTGAACCGCACGCCTGGAACGCGCTAGAATCATGCGCCGCTTCGGGGTGCTTTGTCATGTATATAACTCCCCTCGTGGGGAGGGTGGACGCGAAGCGGACGGGTGGGGCCTGCTGACTCATCAAACCCCACCCGACCCTGGCTCCGCCAGGGCCACCCTCCCCACAAGGGGGAGGGACAGAGCCTTAGCCCTAAAGGGCGACCTCGAACGCCGCCTCGGTCTTGGCCTTCACTTCATCCACCGTCACGTCCGGCGCCAGCTCGATCAGCCGCACCGGCGTCTTGCCGCGGTTGATCTCGAAGACGCCCAGCTCGGTGATCAGCAGGTCGACCACGCCCGCCCCGGTCAGGGGCAGCGAGCAGCGGTGTAGCAGCTTGGGCGCGCCGGACTTCTCGCAGTGGTCCATGACCACCACCACCCGCTTGACGCCGGCCACCAGGTCCATGGCCCCGCCCATGCCCTTGACCATCTTGCCGGGCACCATCCAGTTGGCCAGGTCGCCGTTCTCGCTGACCTGCATGCCGCCCAGGATCGACAGGGCGATGTGGCCGCCGCGGATCATCGCGAAGCTGTCGGCCGACGAGAAGTACGAGCTGGAGTCCAGCTCGGTGATCGTCTGCTTGCCGGCGTTGATCAGGTCGGCGTCCTCCTCGCCCTCGTAGGGGAAGGGGCCCATGCCCAGCATGCCGTTCTCGCTCTGCAGCGTCACCGACATGCCCTCGGGGATGTAGTTGGCCACCAGGGTCGGGATGCCGATGCCCAGGTTCACGTAGAAGCCGTCCCGCAGCTCCTTGGCCGCCCGTTCGGCCATCTGGTCGCGCGTCCAGGCCATTACACCGACTCCTTCGGACGGGTGGTCACGCGCTCGATGCGCTTCTCGAACTTGGCGCCCTTGATCAGGCGGTCGACATAGATGCCGGGCGTGTGGATGTTGTCCTTGTCCAGCGCCCCGATCTCGACGACCTCCTCGACCTCGACGACGGTGGCCTTGCCGGCCGTGGCCATCATCGGATTGAAGTTCCGCGCCGTCTTCCGATAGACGAGGTTGCCCTCGGCGTCGGCCTTCCAGGCCTTGACGATGGCGAGGTCGGCGACCAGGCCGCGCTCCATCACATACATCTCGCCGTCGAACTCGCGCGTCTCCTTGCCCTCGGCCACCAGGGTGCCGTAGCCGGTGCGCGTAAAGAAGGCCGGGATGCCCGCCCCGCCGGCGCGGATGCGTTCGGCCAGGGTGCCCTGCGGATTGAACTCCAGTTCCAGCTCGCCGCTGAGGTAGAGCTGTTCGAACAGCTTGTTCTCACCCACATAGGACGAGACCATCTTCTTGATCTGGCGGTTCTCCAGCAGGATCCCCAGGCCGAAGCCGTCGACGCCGCAATTGTTGGAGATGACCGTGAGGTCCTTCGTCCCCGCCTCGTGGATCGCCGCGATCAGGTTCTCGGGAATGCCGCACAGGCCGAAGCCGCCGGCCATGATGGTCATGCCATCGAATAAAAGACCCGCCAGCGCTTCGGCGGCTGTGGACTTCACCTTGTCGACCATGGTTCCTCCCGGAGCGACGTTCGCCGATTGCTCTGGACCGGCGGGCGGAGAAATTCAACTCTTGATGAATAAAATTTCGATGCGTGGAGTGAAGGCGTGACGGATCAGGCTAACCCTGGGGAAGCTATCATCGGCGGCGTGACGCCCGCCACCTCGGGCGTGCTTTTGACCCTGGCGCATCCGGCGCTTGAACGGTCTCGCGCCAACCGCGCCCTGGCCAAGGCGGCCAAGGGGCTGGACGGGGTCACGTTCCACGACCTGTACGAGACCTATCCGGACTTCGCGATCGACATCGAGGCCGAGCAGGAGAAGCTGTTGAACCACGACGTGATCGCCGTGCAGTTCCCGCTCTACTGGTACTCGACGCCGGCCCTCCTGAAGGAGTGGTTCGACCTGGTCTGGCTGCACGGCTTCGCCTACGGCCTGGAGGGCAACGCCCTGGCCGGCAAGCGCCTGTTCGCCGCCTGCACCACCGGCGGGGCGGCCAAGGCCTATCACGCCCACGGCTACAACCGCTTCACCCTGGACGAATATCTTCGCCCCCTGGAGCAGACCGCCTATCTGTGCGGCATGGTCTGGGAGACGCCCTTCGTGGTGCACGGCGCGGCGGTCAAGGACGACGAGGAGCTGAAGGCCGAGGCCCAACGCTACCGCGCCCGCATCGCCTCGCTGCTGACCGTCCCCGCCGACGCCGAACTGGGGGCCTGAGCCATGCCGTTCCTGCTGCAAGCCCTGGTCTATCTGGGCGCCGCCGTCATCTCCGTCCCGATCGCCAAGCGCCTGGGCCTGGGCTCGGTGCTGGGCTACCTGATCGCCGGTGTTGTGATCGGGCCGTTCGCCCTGTCGCTGGTCGGCGAGCAGACCGACGTGCGGACCTTCGCCGAGTTCGGCGTGGTGATCCTGCTGTTCCTGATCGGGCTGGAGGTCCAGCCCTCCACCCTGTGGGACATGCGCAAGGCGATCTTCGGCTTCGGCGGCGCCCAGGTGGTGGGCACCTCGGTCGCCATCGCCGGCGTCTCGATGCTGCTGGGCCTGCCCTGGCAGACGGCCCTGGCGGTTGGGATGGTGCTGGCCATGTCGTCCACCGCCATCGTGCTGCAGACCCTGGACGAGAAGGGTCTGAGGCAAGGCCCGGTCGGGCGCGCGGCCTTCGGCATCCTGCTGCTGCAGGACCTGGCGGTGATCCCGATGTTCGCCCTGTTGCCCACCCTGGCGACCATCGCCCCGCCGGTCCACGCCGAGGCGGCCGGCGGGCACGGCGGCGCCAGCCTGATCGCCCACCTGCCGCCGTGGGCCCAGGGCCTGTCGGTGCTGGTGGCCGTCGGCGCCGTGGTCGGCGGCGGCCGCTACCTGGTGCGGCCGATCTTCCGCTTCATCGCCGAGGCCCGCCTGCGCGAGATCTTCACCGCCGCGGCCCTGCTGATCGTGGTGGGCGTGGCCAGCATCATGCAGATGGTCGGCCTCTCCCCCGCCCTCGGCGCCTTCCTGGCCGGGGTCGTGCTGGCCGAGAGCGAGTTCCGCCGCGAGCTGGAGACCGACATCGAGCCGTTCCGCGGCCTGCTGCTGGGCCTGTTCTTCATCACCGTCGGGGCGGGCATCGACCTGAGGCTGGTGGCCAGCCAGCCCCTGACCCTGATCGGCCTGGTGCTGGGCCTGATGGTCCTGAAGTTCGCGGTGATGTTCGGCCTGGCCCGGCTGTTCGGGGCCCCGGCCCGGGGCGCCGCCGCCGTCGCCACCGCCCTGGCCCAGGGCGGGGAGTTCGCCTTCGTGCTGCTGACCTTCACGGTCGGGGCCGGCGTGATCGGCGCGACCCTGGCGGCCCTGCTGACCGCCGCCGTCGCCGTCTCCATGGCCCTGACCCCGGTGGCGATGATCCTCTACGAGCGCATCGCCCAGATGTTCGACGCGGCGATCCCCAAGGTGACGCCCGACACCGGGGCCTTCGACGACAGCGAGCCCGACATCATCATCGCCGGCTTCGGCCGCTTCGGCCAGATCACCGGCCGCCTGCTGACCGCCAACGGCTTCCGCTCCACCGTGCTGGACAGCGACATCGAGCAGATCGACCTGCTGCGCCGCTTCGGCCGCCGGGTGCACTACGGCGACGCCACGCGGATGGACCTGCTGCGCGCCGCCGGGATCGAGCGGGCCCGGATGCTGATCGTCGCCCTGGACGACCGCGAGAAGACCGTCGAGCTGGTCGAGACCGCCCGCAAGGCCTTCCCCGACCTGGTGATCCTGGCCCGGGCCTGGGACCGCCGCCACGCCTACGACCTCTTGGCCAACGGCGCCGACGCGGTCGAGCGCGAGACCTTCGAGGCGGCCCTGGCCCTGGGGACCACGGCCCTGCAGAAGCTGGGCTACCGCGCCCACCGGGCCCATCGCGCCGCCGGCATCTTCCGCCGCCACGACCGCAAGTCGTTCGAAGACCTGCGTCCCGTCTGGGGCCAGGAGGAGGCCTACATCCTGGCCTCGCGCGACGCGGCCCAGACCATGGACAAGCTGCTGACCGCCGACCTGGCGCGCCTGCGCCCCGGCGACGGCGCGGGGGCCTGGGACACCGCCAGCCTCGACGAGGAGCTGAAGGAACGCGCCGAACGGGAAGCCGCCCGGCGCGAAGAGGCGAAATAGAGTCGGGAACCGGACTCTGTCGCGGGGGCTTCCCCTTTCCGGAGGAAGCCAGGCGATGCGGTACTATTTCCAGCTCAGCGACGGCCACGTCCTGACCGACGAGGAGGGCGAGGTGTTCGACGACCTCGACGCCGCCAAGGTCGAGGCCGCGCGGATCGCCGGCGAGTGGCTGCGCGACAACGCCGACGAGTTCGCCCAGGACGGCGCCCTGCTGGTCGAAGTGCTGGACGAGCGCCGGGCCGTGCTGGCCACCGTCGCCGTCGAAGCCGACGCCCCGACGGGCACGATGCACTAGCCCCGGCCGGGGACATGCCCTTGGGCGTGTCCCCAACGTTCGCTGGGCTTGGATGGGGACACGCCCAAGGGCATGTCCCCGGCCGTGATCCCTACAGCAGCCAGTCGCCGACCACGTGGTGCTGCGGGTCCAGATAGCCGCCCTGGGTCAGGCCGGCGATCGTCCAGTTGTCGAGAATCACCGTGCCCATGCCCACGGCGGTGATCTGCACCGCGTCGACATGGTGGTCGCCGTTGGTGTCGACGTCCTTGAAGCTGGGCTTCAGCAGCTGGTCGATCAGGCCGTTGAGCACGGTCTGGGCCCGCGACGGTCCGCCGAAGTCGAACAGATCGCCCAGCTGTTCGCGCAGCGGGGTGACGATGCGGTCCTGGCCGGGGTTGAAGTCGGTGATGTGGTCGGTCCCCGACAGCAGGCCGAAGACGAAGTCGTCGGCGCCGGCCCCGCCGGTCAGGATGTCGTTGCCCAGGCCCCCTTCCAGGGTGTCGCGGCCCGTCCCGCCGTCCAGCCGGTCGTTGCCCAGACCGCCGATCAGGTGGTCCGACCCGCCGGCGCCGTTGATCACGTCGTTGAGCAGGCCGCCGGTATAGGTGGTGTCCTTCTCGCCGGTGTCGGTGAAGCTGTTGGCCTTCAGCAGATTGCCCGACAGGGTGCGGTTGTCGCCCGCCTCGCCCACCGTGATCGAGACGGTGATCGGGGCGGTGAAGCCGCCGTGGCCGTCCGAGGCGGTGTAGGAGAAGCTGTCGACCACCGAATGGCCGGCGGCCAGCTGGTCGAAGCTGTCGGCGTCGGCCACGTAGCGGACCTGGCCGTTCTCGATGCTGATCGAGGCGCCCAGGGCCGACTTGGCGCCCGACAGGGCCGCGATGGCCAGGGCGTCCAGGTCGACGTCGTGGTCGTTGGCCAGCACGTTGACCAGGATCGAGGCGTCCTCGGCCACCAAGGCCGCGTCGGCCGCGCCGACCGGCGCGTCGTTGACGGCGTCGACGCCCAGCTGGACCGTCACCACGCCCGACACGCCGCCATAGGCGTCGTGCGCCGTGTAGGTGAAGGCGTCGGCCCCGTTGTAGTTGGCGTTGGCCGTGTAGACGAACGAGCCGTCGGCGTTCAGCACCAGCGTGCCATAGGTCGGGCCCTGGCCCAGCACCGCCGTCAGGGCGTCGCCGTTCAGGTCGCTGTCGTTGGCCAGCACGCCGTGCGCCGCGTCCACCGTCAGGACCGTGTCCTCCGAGACCGTGAACACCGCGTCCAGCGTCGCCACGGGGGCGGTGTTGATGAACAGCTGGGACAGGATCGCGTCGTGGTCGGTGGGTTGGTCGATCGCCGCCTGGCCGGTGTTGAGGTGGACGTTGTCGAACACCGCCCCGTCCTTGAGGCTCTGCGAGACCAGCAGGTTGTCGATCTGCTGGGCGTTACCCTCGAAGATGTACGAATAGCGCTCCTCGGGCGTCAGGGTGCGGGCCAGGTTGTACAGCGCGCCGTCGGCCTCCAGCAGGGTCAGGCTCTGCTCATAATAATAGGCGTTGAAGTCGCCCATCACCGCGATGTGGGCGTCCGGGTTCGCGGCCAGCAGGCCGGCGACATAGTCGTGGACGGCCGTGCTCTGATCGGCGCGGCGGTCGTCGCCGCTGTTGGCGGCCGGCTGGTTGGCGCCGAACAGCGGGTCGCTGCCGCCGCGCGAATAGTTGTGCACGTCGATGGCGGTGATCGTCTCGCCCCGGAACACGAAGTCGGCGGCCAGCGGATTGCGGCTGTTGTTGAAGGCGTTGGCGGGGCCGGTGGTGTCGGTGACCAGCCGGGCCGAGCCCTCCACATACGTCACGCGGTCGGCCAGATAGAGGAAGGCGTTGCGGATGTTGCCGTTGCTCTCGCCGCCGGTGGTGTTGTTGGCGGTCGGGGCGATCTCGATCCAGCTGTAGTGCGGGCCGCCCGCCGCCTCGATGGCCGCCACCAGCTTGTTCAGGGTGTCGGCCCCGCTGTAGTTCGTACCGTTGCCGGTGCCGTCGGCGTCCTGGATCTCCTCGACGCCCAGGATGTCGGGCGCGCCCAGGTTATGGGCGATGTCGGCCGCCAGGGCCGCGAACTTGGCGTCGGAGTCCTGGGGCGAGATGTTTTCGAGGTTGTAGGCCCCGATCGTCAGGTGGCTGTCGTCGCCGGCCAGGGTGGTGACCTCCAGCGGCACGGCGCCGCCGCTGGTGGTGGTCTCCACCGACGTGGCGATCACCTCGTACTCGCCGCCGAAATAGCTGACCACGCCGGTGACGTCGCCCAGGTGGTCGCCCAGCACATAGGCCGAGTTGAAGCCCGGGTTCACGCCGCTGTCGGCATAGACCAGGATCCGCTCGGGATTGTTGTCGCCGTCCGACAGGGTGACCCCGCCGCGGCTGTTCAGGCCCGTGGCGTTCGCGCCGTCGTCGGCCACCACCCAGGTCTGGCCCTGGTAGGTCGCGCCCGTCGACTGGGCGTTGTGGATCGTCACGACCATGCCCTCGACCGACTCGTAGAAGTCGATCCCGTCCGTCGCCGGATCGAAGGTGGAAAGGTGGTCGTCGTCGATCACCGTGGTCGGGATGGCCCGGCCGCCGGCGCCCAGCACCGTGGCGGCCACCGTGCCCGTGCCGATCACGCTGATCGTCGGAGCGGTGATCTCGGTGATCGTCAGGTTGGTGGCGACGCCGCCGTTATATTCATCGACCGTGCCCGTCACCTTGACCAGGTCGCCGACGTGCACCGTCGGGATGGCGTTGGTGAACACGAAGACGGCGTCCGAGGTGGCGTCGTCGCCGTCGCCGTTCGGGTCCTGGATCCAGAAGCCGCGCGAGCCGGTGGTGTCGATGGCCGTCACCACGCCCTGGGTCGAGACGGTCTGGCCGTCATAGGCCGAGATGTGGCCCGCGCCCTGGATGTCGTAGATGGCCACCGGGGCGAAGTCGTCGTTGACGATCGCGCCCTGGCCCACGCCGTCGACGATGGCGGCCGCGCCGCTGGCCACCACCAGGTTGGAGAGGTTGACGCTGAAGGCCTCGTTCGGCTCGGGCGTGGCGTCGCCGTGGACGATCACCGAGATCGTCTGGCTGGCCGGGCCGCCGGCCGTGAAGGTCAGGGTCCCGTGGGTCTCGTTATAGTCCGAACCGTTCTGGGCCGAGCCGTCGGCGGTGGCGAAGTCCACGGTGAAGGCGCCGGTGGTGTTGGTGCGGGTGACGGTGAAGGTCATCACCTGGTCGCCGCTGTCGCCCTCGGTCAGGGTGACGTCGCTGATCGAGACGTTGGCGCTGGGCACGCCGCCGTCGGTGACCGTGAAGCCGGTCTTGTAGGCCACCGGATTGCCGTCATCGAGCGACCAGTTGGCCGCATTGGCGATGGCCGACAGGATCTCGGCCTTGGTCCCGGTGGTGGTCCCCACATAGGCGCCGTTGTCCAGCGAGAAGGCCAGGGCGGTGCTGCCCGCCGCCAGGCCGGTCGGGATCGCCGAGGTGTTAGAGTTGGTGGCGTCGCCGGCGTAGGTGGCGTTGCCGTCGGCGAAGTCCAGGGCGAACAGCGGCGTCGCGCTGGCGGCCGAGCCCTGATAGGCGATGATCTGGTCGCCCGAGGTGGACGGATTGAACGAGCCGGTCAGGCCCGTGACCGTGATCACCGTGCCCGCCGCCGCGCCGCCCGCCGGCGCGGTGTAGGTGAAGACACCCTCGCCGCTCCGGAAACCGCCCGCCGCGAACCAGCCGTTGTCGGTGAAGCTGATCACGGTGCCGGCGTCGATCGCCTGCAGCAGCACGAACGAAAACGACTTGCCGGCGGTGTCGGCGCTGTAGCCGATCAGGGCGAGATCGCCCACGGTCAGGGTGGTCATGCGTTTCCTCCGAAGGGGGGTCTTGTTCTAGGTGATCGCCGCGGGTCGGGAGTGGATGGACGGGCCGAGTGTTCTAGGCGCTTTCAGCACGGCCGCGATCTTCGACCAGCCTATGGACGCTCGATGACAGGACGATGTCGAAGTTTTCAGCATTCCGCAATCGAGAGCTTGCGGCTCAGCTTTCAGAAATCCGGATTTCCGATCTGAATATAAAGTCGTGGCGAATCATTATTTACATGCTCAGCACACCTCTCCCGGATAGACTTCCGTATTCGACCTTGAAAAGGACCTCGCCGGGTCCACGGATATTTCGAATATCCTCGATACGCCAACCTCGGGGACGACTGACGGCGCCCCTCGCAATGCCTGGGGCGGGCGGCGAAGATTGCGGCCGGAAGCGCGCGATGTCCGATCGGAAAGAAAAACTTACTTACTTGATCGGAAACCAGACGCCGGAGCGCGCTCCGCGCCGCCGCCCGATTGCTGGGCGCCGCCTCGCGCCCTCTCCCGGAGGGAGAGGGAGGGGCCCGCGCCGCAGGCGTGGGAGGGTGAGGGGTTTCACCGTGTCCGATTTCGCTCCGACCGCCCTGCCGGCTCTCCGGCTGGCGTCGTACCCCCCACCCTGCCCTCTCCCTCTGGGAGAGGGTTCCAATGGGCGACTTACGCGCGGCGGATAGCGGATGAAGTTCAGCGTTTTCAACGCCCTGAACTTTCTCGACCAAACTTATCCTCCCCCTTCCAGACGCCCGTATCCTTTACCCACCTCGACGCGGGAAAGGGCGCATGGCCAGCGACCGATGCGGCGGCGGGGGGCGATCGAGCGGGAAGCTCCTTCGGCGGTCCGAAAGGATCAAACCCCATCCATCTGGT